>PDWI01000281.1_pt1 | contig 81191 bp, 79 predicted proteins | sample 1430891 | NCBI WGS metagenome assembly PDWI01 (sample SAMN01162508, study PRJNA174530) | Oral metagenome, whole genome shotgun sequencing project. | biome: Marine environment; feature: Marine mammal; material: Swab sample of the gingival sulcus; isolation source: swab sample of gingival sulcus... | reverse complement strand
GCACAGAAAGCCTTTTTTTATGAAGAGGAGGGGAACTATGGAAACAATTCGGCACTTAATTGAACCGAGCAACTTGACAAACCAAGAAATTGAACAACTGGTCGCCTTGGGATTAGATATTTATCAAAACCCCAAAAACTACGCTGAAAAATGTCGCGGCAAAATACTGGCATCGTTGTTTTATGAGCCCAGTACGCGTACCAAATTTAGCTTTGATTCTGCCATGTTAAGGTTGGGTGGCAACACAATAGGCTTTGCCGACCCCGATTCAACATCAGACAAAAAAGGCGAATCACTCACCGACACGATACGCGTTATCTCTAATTACGCAGACATTGCCGTGATGCGTCACCCCAAAGAAGGCGCGCCGCTACTTGCTTCTAAGCACGCTGGTATTCCAATTATCAACGGCGGCGACGGCGGACACCAACACCCAACCCAAACACTGACCGATTTAATTACGATTAAGCGATTTAAGGGCAGTTTAGAAAATCACATCGTTGCCTTTCAAGGCGATCTCAAATACGGTCGCACCGTACACTCACTGATTAAAACACTGTCGCGTTTTAACACCAAGAAGTTTATTCTAATTTCACCTGAAGAATTAAAATTGCCGTCTTCATTAAAGCGACAATTACTAAAAAAATATCCGTCATTAGTCATTGAAGAAGTTAGACATTTGTCAGATGTCGTGACTGAAATTGACATTCTCTATTGTACGCGCATTCAGAAAGAGCGCTTTTTTAATGAAGAAGATTATATCAAACTCAAAAATTCTTACATTCTAAACAAAAAGAGTATAAAAAGTGCTAAAGCTGATATGATTATTATGCACCCGCTGCCCCGCGTCAATGAAATTGCCTACGAAGTTGATGACGATTCACGTGCAGTTTACTTTGAGCAGGCTAAGATGGGCGTTTATGTTAGAATGGCATTGATTATGAAATTATTGGAGGTAGAATAATGATAGAAGTTAGAGGCATTAATAACGGCATTGTGTTAGACCATATTCAAGCTGGCAATGGTTTGAAAATCTTTAATCGCTTAATGAATCGCATCGCCAACGATGTACCAGTTGTCTTAGTCATGAATGTAGATAGCAATATACTGGGCAAAAAAGACATTATCAAAATTGAAGATACCTTTGATGTAAACTTAAACGTACTCGGTTTAATAGATGACAATGTCACAGTCAACTTTATCGTCGACGGCAAATTAAAAGACAAGAAAAAAGTGGCAGTGCCCGAAAAAATAAAAGGCTTTATCGAGTGTAAAAACCCGCGCTGTATTTCGCACTTTGACAATTACGTCGACCCCGAGTTTACCCTCTATGACCGCAACAATTTAGAATACGTCTGTAGCTTTTGTGATGAAATAACCAAATACGAATAATGGGAGGCGATTATGTTAATAAAAAATGCCACAGTTATCGACCCGTCGCAAAACATTCACAAAAAAAGTGATATTCGCATTAGTGCGGGCATTATTCAAGCCGTCGATGAACTGCTCAGCCCACTGAAAGACGAGCGCGTTGTCGAGGCGGCAGACTGTTTTATTTTTCCTGGCTTATTTGATATGCACGTACACCTCAGGGAACCCGGTCAGGAACACAAAGAAGACATCGCCAGCGGCACTGCTGCCGCTGCGCGCGGCGGCGTAACTGGCGTAATGGCAATGCCCAATACGACGCCAACCGTTGACAGCAAGGCAGTTGTCGAAGACGTCAAGCGACGCATTGCCGAAAAGGCCAAAGTACAAGTTGAACTAACCGGCAGTATCACAAAAGGTCTCAGAGGTGAAGCACTATCTGAAATACCGCAAATGATAGAATCGGGCATTATCGCCATCACCGACGACGGCCGCACCACCATGTCACAAGACTTTATGGTACAGGCCTATCAAATCATCAAGCCACACGACCTCGTCTTGGTGTCGCATTCAGAAGACCACGACATCGTCGATGGCGGCGCAGTACACGCCGGCTCTGTCAGCGCAGATTTAGGCATTAAGGGCATACCACCCGAAGTTGAATCTAATATAGTCATTCGCGATATTAAGCTGGCTGAACAAACCGGTGCGCGCCTTCACATTGCCCATATTTCTACCAAGCAGTCAATTGAGGCGGTGCGCGCTGCTCAAAAGCGCGGCCTGCCAATTACAGCCGAAGCTTGCCCACACCACTTTGTTTTAACCGATGACATACTCTACAAGGCGGGCAATTTAGCTAAAGTGAATCCGCCAATTCGCTCTGAAGAACACCGACTGGCGGTTGAACAGGGCCTACTAGACGGCACAATTGGCTGTATTGTGACCGATCACGCGCCGCATACCCTAGAAGAAAAGGCCCAAGACATCTACAAGGCGCCATTTGGCATCTCGGGGGTCGAGCTGTCACTCAGTTTAAGTTACACACACTTTGTAAAAAGTGGTAAAATGACAATGGAACGGTTAATTGAACTAATGGCCATTCAACCGCGCCAGCTGTTGCATTTAAACGTGCCGCAAATAAAAGTTGGCCAACCGGCTAACTTGGTCGTGTTTGACCCAACTGTCAAGCGCACAATTCGCGCCGCAGAAATGGTGTCGCGCGGTAAAAATATACCCTATGAGGGCATGACAGTCGACGGCGATGTTAAAATGACCTATTATAATGGCGAAATAGTTTACGAGGAAAACTAAATGTTAATTGATCAGTTAATCACGAGAATTATAGAATTAGAAGCGCCCATTGTGGTTGGCCTAGACCCGCGCCTTGAACAAATGCCAACAGCCATTGTCGAGCGCGTCAAGGCGCAAAACTTACCAGTGCAGCAGGCGGCGGCTGAAGCCTACTACATGTTTATGACGGGTATTATAGACGCCGTGCACGATTTGGTGCCAGCAGTCAAGCCGCAAATCGCCTTTTACGAAAAACTGGGTGTGGCTGGTCTTGACGCCTACCAGCGGATATGCGATTATGCCCATCAAAAGGGCTTAATTGTCATTGCCGATGTCAAGCGGGGCGACATCGGGTCGACCTCGCAGGCCTACGCCGACGGTTTTATTGGCGCGCCAACTGCATTTGGCGAAAGCTATCGGCCGTTTTACTCTGACTTTTTAACCATTAATCCCTATTTGGGAACCGACGGGCTTAAGCCATTTGTCGACAATTGCGACCAATACGACAAGGGCGCATTTGTCTTGGTTAAAACCTCGAATAAGAGCTCTGGTGAATTACAAGACTTGGTCGTCGAAGGCGAGACAATTTATCAAAAGGTGGCAAAGATAGTAGAACAGTTCAGTGCAGAGCGCACGGGGCAGCACGGCTATTCGTCAATTGGTGCGGTCGTTGGCGCAACATACCCCGAACAGGCAATCGAACTGAGAAAAACACTAAAAACAGCTTATTTCTTGGTGCCGGGTTATGGTGCACAGGGCGCCACAGCTGCCGATATTGTCGGCTGTTTTGACAAAAACGGCCTAGGCGCAATCGTCAATTCGTCGCGTGGCATTATCTTTGCCTATCAAAGAGCAGAATATGACGACGACTATCAGAAAGCGGCGCGCCAAGCAGTTATTGCAATGAAACAAGACATCAACCAGCAGTTAAAAGCACGTCATCAATGGTACGGCAAATAAACAGTGGGAGAGTAGGCGATGAAACAAACTTATTTGTGCAATATTAGTGCTGTCGAGTTTTTAAATGAAACAGTTTTTACGCTGACAGTGAAGCGGCCCAAGGCAATGCCAAATGTTGCGGCGGGGCAGTTTTTTCAGCTTAAAACCGATCAGCTACCCTATTTGAGGCGGCCGATTAGCATTAGTAAAATAACGGCTGAAACACTGTCGTTTACTGTTATCGTCAAAGGCGAGGGCACAAGGCAACTACAGCAGTTAAAGGTCGGTGATCAGCTCAATGTGTTGGGGCCGCTTGGCAACTGCTATCAAATACCAGCTGACATGCAGCGCGTGCTGATTATTGGCGCCGGTATTGGCGTGCCACCACAGGCAGTTTTGGCAGAGATAATTGCCAGCCAAAGTTGCGCCCATATGACAGTACAGCTGGGCTTTCGCGATCAGCCCTATATGGTCGACCGCTTTAGCGCATTAACAGACGACGTCACAGTTGCATCTGAAAGCGGCAAGGCCGATTACCGTGGCTATGTGGTCGACTTAACTAAAGAAGCGCTAAAAACCGAAAAATATGATATGGTCTATGTCTGTGGTCCGCCAATTGTGATTGAAATTGTGGCAAAAATGTGTAATCAAAATGCTACGCCGGTGCAATTATTAATGGAAGAAAGAATGGCCTGCGGCGTCGGCGCCTGTATGGTCTGTGCCTGCAAAGTAAAAGCCGACAATGCGCCGCAGGGGTATTGGTATAAGCGCGTTTGCAGCGATGGCCCGGTGTTTTGGGGAAGCGAGGTGCTATTTGATGTCTAAGCTAAACTTGGCGGTCGACTTAAACGGCCTGCAATTAAAAAACCCCATCACAGTCGCCTCGGGCACTTTCGGATTTGGCAGAGAGTACGGCGAATACGTCGACTTAAATGAAATTGGCGCCATAGCGGTAAAGGGGTTAACGCTGGCGCCCAAAATGGGCAATCCGCCACCGCGCGTCGCTGAAACGCCCTGCGGCATGCTCAATTCGGTTGGCTTGCAAAACCCCGGCTTAGATTACTTTTTAGAGGTCGATTTGCCTTGGCTTAGTCAATTTGACTGCAAGGTAATTGCCAATATCAATGCGACCAATATAGACGAATACTGCGAGATAGCCGAAAAGGCCTCAGTTAAGGGGGTTGATTCACTAGAACTCAACATATCGTGCCCCAATGTTAAAGCAGGTGGCCTAGCCTTTGGTACAAATCCCGACTTGGTCTATAAAATAGTTAAACAAGTGCGCCAGTCGACTAAGCATCACTTAATCGTTAAATTGTCGCCCAATGTTACCGATATCAAGGCAATTGCCATTGCGGCGACAGAAGCTGGCGCCGATTGCCTGTCGCTGATCAATACATTAACTGGCATGGTAATTGACATCGACAGCAAAAAGCCAATATTGGCGCGTGGTATTGGCGGGTTGAGCGGCCCGGCTGTAAAACCGGTAGCCGTTAAAATGGTTTACGAAGTAGCCAGCGTCGTCGATATTCCAATTCTCGGCATGGGCGGTATCAGCAATTATCGCGATGCCCTAGAATTTATCATCGCTGGGGCAACTGCCATATCAATTGGCACGGCTAATTTTAACGATCCGCTGGTGACTAAAAAGGTACTGATTAATTTAAATAACTGGTTAGCACAAAATAAAATTGTAGATATAAATGAATTGGTTGGTTCAATTGACTTTACCAAGGCTGCGCCGACGGCCAGTTGTTGTAAAGTAGACTAGCACAATCGCCTAAAAACTTAGAGTTAGTGTCTATCTGAGCGCTCTAAGTTTTTATTAATTTATGAATTATCAGACTTTTTTGTATTTTATATTGATTTTATTATTTTTGTTTGATATTATTTATGAAACCTATAATAAAAAGAATAATTAAAATATATTTTGGAGGCATCGATGGCAAATTACTTAGTCATAGTAGAATCACCGGCAAAGGCAAAGACAATCGGCAAATTTTTGGGTAAAAATTACAAGGTACAGGCTTCGGTAGGTCATGTTCGAGATTTGCCTAAGAGCAAAATGGGCATCGATATTGAAAACAATTTTGAGCCCAATTACATTACGATTCGCGGCAAGGGTGACGTCATCAAAACCCTGCGCAAAGAGGCCGCCAAAGCCGATAAAGTGTATTTGGCAACTGACCCCGATAGAGAGGGTGAGGCAATTGCCTGGCATCTTGAAAGCCTATTAAAAAAAGACGATAAGCCGTTTCAACGCATTGCCTTTAATGCCATCACCAAAGATGCAGTCAAGGCGGCAATTAAAAACGGCCGCGCTGTCAACATGGATTTAGTCGACGCGCAGCAGGCGCGTCGTTCATTAGACCGATTGGTCGGCTATAGCATAAGCCCCATTTTATGGCGCAAGATTAGGCGCGGCCTGTCAGCTGGCCGCGTGCAGTCGGTGGCCACGCGCATGGTCTGTGATCGCGAAGCAGAAATCAATAATTTTGTCAGTGAAGAATACTGGACCTTAACAGCGCATTTTAATGAGGGCGGCGTCAAGTTTAAGGCCGATTTTTACGGTATTAAAGATAAAAAAGTAAAGTTAAATAATGCGGAAGACGTCGCCAAAATTAAAGGGCAATTAGTCGACGACTATCGCGTTGCCTCGGTTAAGCGCAGCAAGCGCAAGCGCAGTCCGCTAGCGCCCTTTACGACATCGTCACTGCAGCAAGAAGCCGCTGTTCGCTTTGGTTTTTCGACAAAAAAAACGATGATGTTGGCACAACAATTATATGAAGGTGTCACGATTAAACGCAGTTCAGTTGGTTTAATTACTTACATGCGTACAGATTCGACCCGTTTGGCCGATGAGGCGACGGCTGCGATCTATCACTATATTGAAGACAATTACGGCAAAGAATACAAGGGGGTTGGCAGCAAGGGAAAATCTGTCAAAGGGGCGCAAGATGCGCATGAAGCGATTCGACCAACCAATATCGATTTAACCCCCGAATACGTTGCAAAATACCTCAAGCCAGATCAGTTAAAACTATATAAACTGATCTGGGAACGCACCGTTGCCAGCCGCATGGCAGCGGCTGTTTACGAACAGTTAAATGTCAAGATAAACAATGGTGATATAACGTTTAATACCAATGGTTCAAAACTGGTATTCGACGGCTTTTTTAAAGTGTATTCGTTTGCCAAGGCAACCGATGTCTTATTGCCCGATTTGCAAGAAGATCAGGTACTAAAGCTCAAAAAATTAGTTGAAGACCAACATTTTACGCAGCCGCCGGCGCGCTACACCGAGGCATCGCTGGTCAAGGCAATGGAAGAAGAGGGCATTGGTCGACCATCGACCTATGCGCCGACCATTTCGACCATACTGTCGCGCGGCTATGTCGCCAAGGAAAAGAAAGCGCTCTATCCAACTGAGCTGGGCAATTTAACCAACGATATTATGATGTCTTACTTCGAAGATGTCGTCAATGTCGCCTTTACTGCTGACTTAGAAAAGAAACTTGACGAAGTTGAAGCGGCAAATATACCGTGGAAAAAGGTAGTCAGCGATTTTTACGACAATTTTAAACCCGACCTCGACAAGGCCGATGAAGAACTAGAACGCATTCAACTCGTTGAAGAAACCGATGAAGTGTGCGAAGAATGTGGCGCAATGATGGTTATCAAACACGGGCGCTACGGCAAATTTTTGGCCTGTTCAAAATATCCTGATTGCAAGCATACCAGACCAATCTTAAACCGCATTGGCGTCAAGTGCCCGCAGTGTGGCGAGGGCGATGTGATTGCCCGCAAAACAAAAAAATACAAGACATTTTACGGCTGTTCAAGTTTTCCCAAATGCCGATTTATGAGTTGGTACAAGCCAACTGGTCAGCGCTGTCCACAGTGCGGCGCAGCGTTGATCGATTATAAAACTAAAAAGAAACACGAAATAAAGTGTCTTAACAAGTCTTGCTCATATAGCAAAACGATGACAGATTAAGGAGGTAAAATGGCTAGCAAACTGTTAGAAAAAACGCGTAGATTAAACAAGGTTTTACAGACGCAAGGCAATTTACCGGTTTCATTCGACGCTTTGGCTACGTTGCTCCGCGATACTTTAAATAGCAATGTCTATATTGTTGAAAATACCGGTAAAATTTTAGGTTCCTGTTTTTCAATTGAAGAAGAGAGTTCTGTCATTGTCAACGAATCGACGGGCGAACGTTTTTTACCTTATGGCTATGCTCAAAAACTGGCTGAATTTGAAGAGTCGTCAGCTAATTTAACCGGCAAAAAATTACTTGAACTATTTGATAATGAACAGAAAACCTCACACAAATATGTGACAATTTTGCCTATATTCGGCAACAATCGGCGCTTGGGTTCGATTGTACTGTCGCGTGCCAAGCAGAAGTTCAATGACGAAGATTTAATTCTTTCAGAGATGTCGGCTACTGTTGTCGGCATGGAAATTATTCGTGCTATAGCCCAAAAAAAAGAAGCAGATGCGCGTAAAATGGCCATTGTCAATATGGCAATTGATACGCTTTCATACTCTGAACTTCAGGCGGTATACCATATCTTTGACGAATTAAAGGGCGATGAAGCCATTTTGGTTGCAAGCAGAATTGCCGATCGCGCAGGTATTACGCGCTCAGTTATCGTCAATGCGCTACGCAAACTTGAAAGTGCCGGGGTAATTGGAACGCGTTCACTTGGCATGAAGGGTACGCGCATTAAAGTACTCAATGATAAATTAAAATCGCGCTTAAAAAAAGTTAGAAATGATTAGTGGCCGCACGTTCAAAAATTTTGTGTTCTAAAAAGTCATAGTGCACGACACAAAGGTCGGGGCTAGCGCTTAAGAAATTGGCGCAATTTGCCGATAACTTCATTAAAGTAGTGCATAGCGACCAACTATATATAGTATTCGTTTACAATTAGTCCATATATATGGTATAATATAGGCGGCGTAGTTTATTGTGGTCGCCGTTCGCCCTGATTTGACGTGAGGTGAAATATGTTAAACAGAGATTTTCAAAGCATCGATTTGCAAAAGCGTGCGCTCGATGCGGCTTGGCTGAGGCAAGGCGTGTTGTCGAACAATATTGCCAATGTCGATACGCCTGGTTTTAAGCGGCAAGACGTCGAGTTTGAATCGATGTTAAAGAGTTTTTTAGATGATAGACGTCTGGCTATGACGCAGACCAATCAGCGCCACTTTGGCGGTGATTACAGTGCCTTAATTGGCTTGCGACCACGCATATATACCGATAAGTCAACCAGTTTCAGGCTCGATGGCAACAATGTCAACATCGACGTTGAAATGGCTGCGTTGGCGCAAAACAATGTCAAGTACAACGCAGTTACCAGTCAGGTGAACGCCCAGATAAAGCGCCTTAAGGCGGCAATTAGAGGAGATCTATAATGAGTTTCTTTAAATCGATGAACGTCAGCGCTTCGGGCATGACGGCGCAGCGTTTGAGAATGGATATAATATCGCGCAATATTACCAATGCCAGTACGACACGTACGGCAGCCGGCACACCCTATCGCAGGCAAATGGCAGTTTTTTCTGAAGTTAGGGCCAATTCGTTTGACAATTTTCTAAAGCACGCCTTGGGCAGCGCCGCTGTTGGCAATGGTGTAGAAGTCGAAAAAATTGTCGAAGATATGTCGCCGTTTAAATTGCAGTATAACCCGGGTCATCCCGATGCTGATGCCGAGGGTTATGTGCAGATGCCAAATGTCAATACAGTGACCGAAATGATCAATATGATTTCGGCTACGCGGGCCTATGAGGCCAACGTGACAGCGCTTAACAACGCCAAGTCGATGGCGATGAAAGCCTTGGAAATAGGGAGATAATAAGTGAAAATTAACGGCGTACTAATGCCGCGCGAATTACAGAATAGCATTAATTTAAAGCGTATAAAAGAGGTTGATTTTGGCAAGGTTTTGTCCGATGCCATAACGGCGGTTGACAATTCAGAAAAAGTGGCGATGCGCTACGATGAGCAATTGGCAACTGGCGAGATTGACAATTTACACGATGCGATGATCGCTGCCCAAAAGGCAGAGATTACGCTCAACTTTGCATTGCAAATAAGAAAACAAGTATTAGAAGCGTATCAAGAGTTAATGCGTTTGCAAATATAACTTGGAGACGTAAATGGCGGAAGCGATTAGAAATTTTCAAAAGCGTATTACAGAGTGGTTTCTTGGGTTAGAAAAACGAAAAAAGTATTTGTATGTCGGTGGTTTAGTCGGCATTGTTTTGCTTGTTTCAATTCTTATTTTTTTTCTTACACGCACTGAATATGTTACCCTCAGCAGGGGCTTGTCTACGCAAAAAGCGGCTGAAATCAGCAATAAATTAGATGAACTGAACATAGCGTGGCGCGCTGAAGACAATTCGACCACAATATTAGTACCTAAAAAAGACATCGACGTCGCGCGTATGCAATTGTCTTTTTCGGGTGTCACAACAGAACGCGGCTTTACTTTTGAAGATGTCATGAACCGCTTATCGTTTACGCAGACAGAGGCCGAAAAGAACAAAATGTTTTTACAATATACGGTTTCTGAGATAGAAAACGCACTGCGCACAATTGAATCTGTTAACGACGTCGTCGTTATCGTCAATGTCAAGGGAAGCAGTAGTTTTTTGAATATTGAAGAAGAGCTGTCGAGCGCTTCGGTAAAATTAGTATTAGAGCCCGGTAAAAAGCTGTCGGCTGATAGCGTTACTGGCATAGAAAATTTTGTAATGAATGCAGTTAAGGGCTTAACTGCTGAAAAAATAACGATTATCGATCAAACTGGCGTGCGTTTAAACAGCACGGCGGCAGATCGCGACTTAACCAGTTCGAGTAACCAAGATGCGCTAAAAGTAGAAATTGAACAGCGCCTCGACCAGACATTAGTCGATTTTTTAGGCACACTGTACGGCGAGAGCAATGTCAATGTCAAAACCAATGTAAAGCTTGATTTTGATGAACAGAGCACTAAAATTATCAAGTTTTCGACACCGCTTGAGGAGCAAACCGAAGGGCTTGTTCGCTCGATGAGCGCCATCAAGGAGAAAGTTGCCGACAAGGGTAATTCAGGTGTGCCTGGCACCGATTCCAATACAACTGAAACGCCACAATATCCAACCGGCGACAGTGCCAATTCTGATTACAGCAAAACACAAGAAACACTCAATTATGAGCTCAATGAAATTCAACAGAGCATCGTCAAGGCACGCGGTCAGATTTCTGACTTGTCAATTGCCATTGTCATCAACAGTACGCTACTAGAGAACAATCAATTGTCAGAAGCCGATCGACAAGAGCTAACCGACCTCGTTACGGCAGCAGCCGGTGTTCCAGATACCAAACTGGTCGAAGTGTCGGCAATGCCATTCCACGAAGAAGAGGTTATTCCAGTAACCGGTTCAAGCGGTCTCGTTTTGGGATTGCCAATTTGGGTGCTTGGCGTCATTGCGCTGGTGATCGTCTTGCTCATTGCCGGCGTCGTATTTATAATTCTAAGGCGTCGTAAAGCTGCGGCGGCAGAGGCAGAGGCGGCAGCGTTGGCCGAAGAAGAAGAGCAGCGCGAATTAGAAGAACTAGATGCTGAATCGCAAGATCGCTCCAGTCCAAAATATCAAATCGAGAAGTTTGTCGACAGTCAGCCAGAGGCCGTGGCACAGTTGTTGCGCTCTTGGCTAAATGAAGATTAGTGCAGATAAGGAAGATAAAATGTCTAGTGTATCGAATCTGACAGGTAAAGAAAAGGCGGCAATGCTATTGATTGCGCTTGGCCCGGAAAAGTCGGCAATTATATTTAATCACCTAAAAAGTGAAGAAATTGAAGAGCTGACCCTTGAAATTGCCAACTTAAAGAAGGTTTCATCGCAGGAAAAAGAGGAAATATTGGAAGAGTTTTACCAAATTTGTCTCGCTCAAGACTTTATTTCTGAAGGTGGTATTGAGTATGCCCGCGAAGTACTCGAAAAGGCAATGGGCTCGCAAAAGGCCTTTGACATCATCAATAAATTGACGGCGTCTTTACAGGTGCGGCCGTTTGACTTTGTGCGCAAAGCCGACGCGACGCAGCTACTCAATTTTATTCAAAATGAGCATCCGCAGACATTGGCTTTAATTTTGTCTTATCTCAGTCCGGCGCAGGCCGCGACCATTCTCGGTTCGCTTCCGCAGGAAAAACAAGCAGATGTTGCGCAGCGCATCGCGCAAATGGATGTGACATCGCCCGAAGTCATCAAAGAAGTTGAAAATGTGTTAGAACGCAAGCTGTCGTCAATGGTTACGCAAGATTACGCGACAACCGGTGGCGTTCAGTCAATTGTCGATATATTAAATTCAGTCGATCGCAGTACCGAAAAATATATACTTGAATCACTAGAAGTACAAGACTACGAATTGGCGGATGAAATTAAGAATAGAATGTTCGTCTTTGAAGACATTATCAATCTCGATCCGGTGGCAATTCAGCGCTTTATCAGAGAAGTTGAAAACAGTGAAATGGCACTGGCGCTCAAGTCGGCCACAGATGAAGTTAAGGAAGCAATACTATCTAATATGTCCAGCCGCATGAAAGAAATGTTGATGGAAGACATTGAATACATGGGCCCAGTTCGCTTAAAAGATGTCGAAGAAGCTCAAAAGAAAATTGTCAATGTCATTCGCAAGTTAGAAGAAGCGGGCGAGATAATTCTCTCTCGTGGCGGAGGAGACGATATCGTTGTCTAAAATTATTAAATCTTCCCGAGTTGTCTTAGGGAACAGCCAATACAGTGTTTCTGCAGAGGTAACTGACCCCAATGCCATAGCGCAAGAGGCGCCAACTGTTGACAGTTCGGCGGCCAATGCAATGCTAGAACGCGCCCAAAATGAGGCGCTTTCTATATTGACGGCAGCGCGTGAAGAAGCCGCCGAAATTATTGAAAAGGCCGAACAAGACGCCCGTTCAATTACCGAAAGTGCCATTGAAAAGGCCAAACAGTTATATGACAATAAGCGCGAAGAAGCGCAAGATGAAGGCTTTGCTCAGGGTTTCGACGCCGGTCAATCGGAAGCACAGGTGCTAATTGATGAAGCTTTGATGATCAAAGAAGAATGGACGATTAACCGCGATCAGTTTATCAGGCGCATGGAAGAAGATATTATTACACTCTGTTTAAAGGCCGTTCAAAATGTGATTAATCGCGAAATATCAGATCCATCGTATATACTCGACTTAATTAAAAAGGGCATCGACAATTTAACCTATACATCTTCGCTTGTGGTGCGCGTTTCAGAATACGATTACGATTACGCCGCTGCCAACAAATCGAAAATACTGGCAATGGTCGACGGCGTTGAACACATAGAAGTGAGAAAAGACTTATCATTAGACCATACTGAATGCATCATCGATACCGACACTGGCAGTATGGATATTGGCATAAAATCGCAAATCGATCAACTACAGCAACTCTTTAAGACTATTTTATCGGGAGATTAACGTGTTAAATCGCTTTATTGAAGCTATTGACTCTCATTCTTTTATTCGCTATATCGGCAGAGTCAAAAAAGTTGTCGGTTTGACAATTGAATCGAGCGGGCCACAGGTGCGACTGGGTGAAGTCTGTTTAATTTTACCAGTTGGCGATGCGCCAGCCGTCACCTGCGAAGTGGTTGGCTTTCAAGAAAATAAAGTGTTGCTGATGCCGCTCGGTGATATGACAGGTGTCAGCAGTGGTTGTAAAGTTATCGCAACAGGTGAAGCACTTAGCGTCAATGTTGGTTTTGGCTTGTTAGGGCGCGTCATCGACGGCGTCGGCAACCCAATTGACAATAAACCGGCCATTCTCGACGGCAGGCCTTTTAATGTCAACAACGAACCGCCCAATCCGTTAATTAGGCAAAAAATTGCCGACCCACTGTCGTTGGGTGTGCGCGCGATAGATGGCATGCTGACGATTGGCAAAGGGCAACGCGTTGGCATTTTTGCCGGTTCGGGCGTTGGTAAATCGACCCTTTTGGGTATGATTGCGCGCAATACGCGCGCCGATATTAACGTCATTGCCCTAATTGGTGAGCGGGGGCGCGAAGTGCGCGAATTTATTGAGCACGACCTTGGCCCCGAGGGCTTGCGTCGTTCTGTTTTGGTGGTTGCCACGTCAGACAGGCCGGCCTTAGAGCGCGTTAAAGGTGCAATGCTGGCAACAGCGGTAGCAGAGTACTTTAGAGACCAAGGTAAAAATGTGATGCTGATGATGGACTCGTTGACCCGTTTTTCGATGGCGCAACGTGAAGTTGGCTTGGCGGTTGGTGAACCACCCGTTACCAAGGGCTACACGCCATCGGTCTTTGCACTGATGCCAAAACTATTGGAGCGCGCTGGCAATTCTGATATCGGTTCGATTACCGGGCTATATACCGTGTTGGTCGATGGTGATGATATGAACGAACCAATCGCCGATACGGCACGTGGTATTTTAGATGGCCACATTGTATTGTCGCGTAGTTTAGCAAACCGCGCGCACTATCCGGCAATAGACGTATTACAAAGTGTCAGCCGCGTCATGTCAAATATAACCGATAAAAAGCACTTGTCAGGTGCCGCTGAGATAAAAGAATTGATTTCGACGTACCGAACATCAGAAGACTTAATTAATATTGGTGCCTACACCGAAGGTACAAGCCCCAAAATTGACCGGGCAATTGCCATGAACGATGCGATCAACGCCTTTTTAACGCAGGGGGTTGATGAAAAAATAGATTTAGATGAAACGATTGCCATGTTATGTGATATGATTTCAGAAGCGAGTGAGTAATACCATGTTTCGATTTCGCTACCAAAATTTACTGAAATACAAAGAAGATTTAGAGCAGCAGGCCAAAAACGACTTGGCACTTGCTGTTGGCGCCTTGAATGAGGCAAAACTTCGCTTAGCCGACTTAGAAAGGCAACAGAAGGCATATAAAAAAGACTGTCTTCAGTCGTTGGAAGAGGGCGTTGTAGCGTCTTCTTTTAGCTTTGGCGAAATGCACAAGCGCTATTTTGAAGATGCCATGAAAACTTGCCGTTCCGACATTGCTCAGGCCAAGCAAAACATTGCCGTTTGTCGGCAACACTTAATGGCGTGCACCCAAGACAAAAAGAAATATGAAAAGTTGAGGGAAAAAGCGCAGGCGGCCTATCAAGAAGAAGAAAAGAAGCGCGAGGAAGAATTAATCGATCAGTTGGTCAACTACCGGTCATCGTTTAGAAATGAGGGGGATACATTTTGAAGAAAGTTTTATTAACATTAGTTGTTATCTTAATATTGTTAGCTCTCATTGGCACGGCGCTCTATAATATATTGCCGCCGTTTCGAGATGTTGCCAACGCCACGTTGGGCGTATTGCCCGGGCCGATCGGTGAGCGCTTTAGCAAGTTGCCGACAACTGCTGAAACCGAGCAGCAAGTTGAACGGATTGCCAATTATCTGTTGACATTGCCCGATGAACGCGCCATTGATAAATTAGTTGCCATTAAGGCCGATGATGATTCGACCTACCAGCGCGTCATTAAAGTGATGTTACGGGCAGAGCCGCGCCGCGCCGAGGCCATTTTAGCAGCGCTGCGCAAGAGCGACTTAGAAGACAATATACTATTAAATGAGCTACAAAAAATAGACGAAGAACAAATAGAAAGCAACAAAGAACGGGCCCAGTTTATTATGTCTTTAAATCGGGTCAGTGCGGTTGCCGATATTAAGATGATTCTCGATGAAGAAGTCGACGGCATCGCAAAAGTAGCTGCAATTTTTGAACACTTGCCTGATGAGCTTGTGATCGATATCTTAAAACACCTGCGCAGTGACGACGTCAAGGCCATTTATAACAATATGCCGCCAAGTCGTGTTTTACTGTTAAGAGAACTGATGGAAAAGGACGATTTAAGTGCGCGTGAGCTGGAACAAACGGCGTCGCTATTGGCGACAAAATCGCCCGAAGCGCTGGCACAGCTGTTGGGCAACGAAGACACTTACAATATAAAACAATTGGCGACAATTTATCAAAAACTGGGGCCAATTCGAGGTGGTGCGGTATTGTCGAAGGTAAAAGATGACGCCTTTACCGCAAAATTGACCAATGCTATTGTCGACAGTCAGATGCTGGAGAAAAACGACGATTATTTTTCCGATGATTTGCTGAAATCATTAAACATTTTTCGAGAGTATGACGATAATCTAAGTGAGCTTGCTAAAGTCTACAAAGAGGCAGATGAAAGCAAGATTGCCGATGTTATCAAGCGGCTCTATTGGAACTCTGAAAATGTCAAGACATTTAGCCTAAAAAATGGCGAGCGTATTGAGATTTCAGATAAACAATTAGCCCTTGATTTACTCAAATCATTTCCGCATAAGAAAATGGCGGCAATACTCTCGTACCTTGACAATAGCATTTCAACTGATATTTCTACTGAGCTCGTATTACCTGACCTCGACTAGGAGGTTACTCATGGTAACAGGTAGTAAATACACCGCTGGGGGAGACGGTGCGCTGTTGGCGGTTAAACAGACAAAGCCAACTAGCACGCCCTATCGTACAGCAGGTGGTGACAAGTCTTCATTTCGCGCCGTATTGGCTTCGCGGGCGCGCGATAAGATAGCAACAAACACGGCGCGTCAACGCGGCGCGACCACACAACGACAAGCAAGCCAACATGAATCATTTCATAAAGATCAGAATAGCGAAGTCGGCTCAATAGCTGAGACGACACAGCGCAAACTGAATAGCCAAAAGGCAGATGAATTAACTAAAGAAGCGGTAGATCAGGTAAAGGATGCCGCTATTTTAGTGCCAGAAAAAGTTGCAGCTGAAGATAAAAGCGATGCTGAAGCTGCCGCCTCAGCAGAAGCGGCCGCATTGATGGCAATTCTATCAGTCGATTTGGTAGAACTTGAACAGCTCAATGCAACACTTTCACAAGACCAAGCCGTTTCATTGGAAGTCAAGCAAGCGCTTGAAACAATGATCGACACGCTTAAATTACAAATTGGCAACTTAGTCAGCGGAACAGCTGAAACAGCCGAAGTTATGCCCGACTTGCAGGCTGACAGTCAGGTCGATCTGACAGCTTTAAAACAACTGATCGCCGATACAGCGAATCAGTTTGAATCGTTTTTACAGTCAGATGCGGCAACAAAGGCGTCGGTTGACGTAAAGGCGCTTGACACGCTGTTAAGCAATTTGAATGGTCGCATTGAAAAAATGTTTAAGACAACGCGCATTGAAATGCCGCAGCAATCTGCAACACTTGAAAATGCGGTAGCCGTTCAGTCAACAGCAGAGCAAATTGCCAATCAAACGGCAAATAATGCGTCTGATGGCGATGCGGCAAATGCCGACACTGCCAAAACGCAACAGCCAAAAGTGGCAACTGAGTCGGTAAACGGTTTTGCCGAAGTCGTCGACGAGTCGACGGCAGTATCCTTCGAAGCTGATCGCCAAATGGCAACACAAGTCGAAGCGACACAAAATTTAAAGCAAAATCAGTCAACATTCAAAACAGCAGTATTTGAACAAATTAAAACGGCGATTGAAAAAGATAGCGCGACAGCAGGGCTCGCTGATCGTTCTACGATGATCGTCAAATTAAAACCAGAGGCATTAGGTAAAGTAGAGTTGAAAATTGAAGTGCACAATGACAATGTTATTGCAAAGTTTAACGTCGCTTCACAAATGGTAAAAGAAGCGATTGAGAGTAACTTTGAAGATTTGAGAAACAGTTTAAAGGATAAGGGATTTAGTGACATGGCCTTTGACGTCAACGTCAATAGTGGCAACGGCGAGGAAAAACGCGAAAGCTTTAATCAGCGTCAGAACAAACGTCAGGCAATCAATATCCCGAGCGATGCAGAAAAAGGGGAAACAAGCTATATCAGATCACTATCGGCACTGATTCACGAAACCACTTTTGAGCATTCAATTTAGGAGGAAGCATGACAGGTATTTATGGTTCATTAAGCCCTGATCAAACCAAATTCTTGGATAATCTCGACGAAAAGAACAAAACAGACAAGTTGAAACAAAATCAAGAAATGGGTAGAGATCAATTTTTAAATGTGTTACTGACACAATTGGCTAACCAAAACCCGCTAGATCCGCTTAAAGACAAAGATTTTATCGCACAAATGGCACAATTTAGCAGCGTAGAATCAATGCAAGCATTAAACAAATCGTTCGATTCTGTCGAAAAGAATATTGCATCGATAAAAGATACGATTGACACAATGCAAAAAGGCGAAACTAATGGAGAACAACTTAAGCTGTTAAAGTCGATTAAACAGTCGCTGGACGAAATAACCAATGCGAATCAAAAAATAAAGGCTGGTAAATCGGCAGAAGCTTACCAAAGAGGTATCTAATGAACAACTATATTGTTCGCACAACACAGCTTCAAGCGTCGGATAAAACCGGTAATCAGCGCGCTAAAAAAACACAAATGAATAGCGTAAATGCCGCTCGTTCGTTTCAGTCGGTACTCGACAAAATTGAAAAGAACGACATCAATGTGACAAAGCATGCCAAAATGCGCCTTAATACAAGAGGGGTTACACTGGGTCAGCGCGAAGTTGAAAAAGTGGCTAAGGCGATGGATGAAGCGTCACAAAAAGGTGTTAAAGAAGCGGTTATTGTCGTCGGCGAGCAATTATTAATTGCCAGCGTAACCAATCGAACAATTATTACGGCGGCACAAAAACGCGATATGCAAACAAAACTAATTACAAATATTGACGGTGCGATATTTATATAACTGGACCGTAAGGAAGTTATCATCTCCCGACCGATCGACGGAGATGCGCACCTTTTAGGAGGTCAAATATTATGATGCGATCTATGTTTTCAGGTGTTTCTGGCTTAAGAATACACCAGGCAAAAATGGATGCAATTGGCAACAACATTTCTAACGTTAATACAGTTGGCTACAAGGGCACAACCGTATCTTTTCAAGAATTTTACGCACAAGTTATCCGCGGGGCGGGTTCGCCACAGGGCGGACGCGGCGGTACCAATCCACAACAATTAGGACTTGGCGCAACAGTCGGCGCAATGGATGTAAACCACACGCGCGGTGCCAGTCAAAGAACAGATAAGCCAACTGATTTAATGATTGAAGGCAACGGCTTTTTTGTCGTCACAAATGACGTCAACAATCAAAATAGATTTTACACGCGTGCCGGCAACTTTACAACTGACAAGCTTGGCTTTTTGGTGACGCCAAGTGGGTTTAAAGTGCTCGACAAAGATTTTAAACCGATTCGTATCGATCGCAACGAAACGACATCGGCTTCTATTACAAATGAAGTAGAAATTAACGGCAATATCAACTCGTCTGATAAGGCAGACCCAGTTAGTCACATTGCCTATTCAACGTCATTTGACGTATTCGACGGTTTAGGTGATGTTCATACAATTATGATGAACGTCGGTGAAAAAATCGAATACAATGATGGCACTGATAAGGGATTTTTGAGAAATATTGAAATCACAAACCCCAATTTAACAGCGCCGCTGGGCGACTTGGGTCCGGTTAGCTTTACGCCGCCGACAGCCAATGCCAATGCTTTGTATGCGCGCTTTGACGAGCAGGGTAAATTCCTCGGCATTGTCAATAACTTGACACTAGACGCTGGTGGCTTTGCCTCAGGGGCGGTCGAAACGCCAATTACGCTCGACATGTCGGTTGAAGGTACAACAAATATCAATATTCCACTTTATAATCCGACCGCGACACCACCGGTCAACGCATTTAAGAAGTTAAACCACTTTGCTGGTGAAAGCGATGCTTTCGGCAAGATTATTACCGGTAATTCAGCAGGTACAATCGAAAGCTTTAATGTCGCTTCAAACGGCGATGTGATCGGTTCATTTACCAACGGCAGAAAAGAAGTTATCGGCACAATTTTATTATCAGACTTTGATAACGTTGCCGGTCTCAGAAAAGTCGGCAGCAATATGTTTGTCGATACGCCAAACTCAGGTTCGCCCAAATACGGCATTCCTGGAACAAGTAGCTTTGGTACAGTGGCACCGGGTGCCTTGGAAATGTCGAATGTCGATTTATCACAGCAATTTACTGATATGATTACGACACAGCGCGGTTTTCAGGCCAATTCAAGGGTAATTACAACAACTGATGAAATGCTACAAGAACTCGTTAATTTGAAGCGTTAATCAGCTGGGTTTAATAATATATTTTAGCCGACCGACCAGCGTCGGTCGGTTTACAGGGGGAAAGCGTGATTAAAGTAACGCGACTCAACGGAAAAGAATTATATATCAATTGTGAGCACATCGAATTTGTCGAATCGACACCTGATACGATCATTACTTTACTGAATGAGAAAAAAATAATTGTATCGGATAGTGTTGAACAAGTCGTCGATAAAATTATTGGCTATAAGTCAAAAGTGGTTGCTCTACCATACACAAATCAGATATATAGGGATGAGGTGTAGCTTTGGATATAGGTACAATTGGCGGTATTGTCGTCGGTTTTGCATTAATTATATGGGCCATTATAGCTGGTGGCTCGCCCATGAGTTCATTCTTTGACGCCGGTTCAATTATTATTGTATTTGGCGGTACTTTTGCTGCGACATTTGTGTCGTTTCCAATGGGCCGTGTCACCGGCTTGGGTAAAGTGCTGTCGAAGGCAATTGGCAACGCTGACAATGATTCGAGCTCGGTAATCAAAAAGATTATCGAGTTGGCCAATGTCGCACGCCGCGAGGGCCTATTGGCACTGGAAGAAGCGGTTGGACAAATCAACGACGACTTTTTAAAAAAGGGCATTATGTTGATCGTCGACGGCACCGACCCCGAGTTGGTAAAGTCGATTATGGAAACAGAAGTCGACTTTGTCGTTGAGCGGCACAGTTCGGGCAAACAGTTATTTGATACACTGGGCAGTTTGGCACCGGCCTTTGGTATGATCGGTACGCTGGTTGGTCTGGTAGCGATGTTACAAAACCTCGACGACCCAGCGGCAATCGGTCCATCGATGGCAGTAGCCCTTTTGACGACATTTTATGGCTCGGTGCTCGCCAACCTAATCTTTATACCGATCGCGACAAAACTGAGTGTTAAAAGTGATGAAGAACTATTGGTAAGGCAAATTATGATCGAGGGTTTGCTATCGATTCAAGCTGGTGAGAACCCACGCATTATCGAAGAAAAACTGAAGGCCTTTTTAGCACCGAGTATGCGCAAGTCAATCGTCGACGAATCAGGTGATGGCGATGGCTAGGCGTAAAAAAGAACCAGAAGGTGGTGGCGGTGCACCAGAATGGATGACCACTTATGGTGACTTGGTAACGCTGTTGATGTGTTTTTTCGTGTTGCTGTTTGCCTTTTCGACTATCGATAAGCAAAAGTTTGTCGCTGTCATGCAGTCGTTTCAGGGCTCGGCCGGCGTAATGCAAAGTGGTCAGAGTTTATCATTTGCCAACATGGTATTTGATGGTATGCCCGAAAGCAAAGAAACGAAGGACCAAGAATCGATCAAAATGCGCAAAGAACTGGAAGAACTGGAAAACGCTATCGAGCAGTTCACCAAAGAAAACGACATGGATTTTGACATTGCTGTCAACGCTGACTTGCAAGGGTTAAAGATAACTTTGCCAGACAGTGCGCTATTTGACCCCGCCAAGGCCGACATTAAAGAAGACGCGCGTGTCATCTTGGCATTTATGTTTGAATTGATCAACCAAGAGGCATTTCAAAACAGAAATTTTCGCATTGAAGGACATACCGATAATGTGCCGATCAACACGCCACAGTTTCCGTCAAACTGGGTATTGTCGGCAACGCGGGCCAATACAGTTTTAAATTATTTCATCGTCGAACACGACATGCAACCAGAGCGGTTTTCGATTGCCGGCTACGGCGAATATCGACCACTTGACACCAACGAAACGGCAGAAGGGCGCGCTAAAAACCGACGCGTTGACATTGTCGTCTTGACGGAAGATGTAGTAGAAATGGGCGAATAAGAGGTAAACTTATGAAGAAAATTATTATTATTGCAGTGGCGGTGGTAATCTTATTAGTTGCTGCAGGGGGCGCCGCCTGGTTTTTCCTTTTGAGGCCAAGCGGTGAAGAAGAAGTTGAAAAAGAACCGACATACTTTGAATTTCCACTTGGTGAACAATATACCAATATTAAGGTAGAAGGCGAAGAGACCAGAAAGCCAATTCTCAAGTATAGCCCAGTGATTCGCTTTACCCAAGAAGACTATCGCGCGACACTGGATTTAAACAAAACTTATATTTTGACCGAAATGAGAAAGTACTTCATGGACCGTACGCCAGATCAGCTGGCACAGCTTGATCACGTGCAAGAAGACTTAACCGACATGGTCATTCAAGTGCTAAAATCAGACCCCGAAATGATAAGTGATGTATTATTCTTAGAATTTATTACACAATAGCACATAATATGTTAAAAAAAGTGTATAATTGTAGTAGAATTGTGTTATAATTTTATCTGTGCACAGGTGTCAGGTTAAAGGGCGCTCGCTGTGCAAATACCACTAGAGGGGAAACGGTTTTGTCTAATGTATTGAGCCAAAACGAAATAGATGCATTATTAAATGCTTTGAGCAGTGGCGATGTCGAATCGAGTGATATTGAGGCCGATAGTAAAGAAAAGTCGGTTAAGGCCTACGATTTTTCTAGGCCCGATAAGTTTTCGAAAGAACAACTGAGAACTTTAGAAATTATTCACGATAATCTAGGTCGTCTGGTCAACAACTTTTTGAGTGCCTATTTGCGCAGTTATATCGACGTGGCGGTATTGTCTACGCAAAGCATGGTTTACTCTGAATTTAGTAATTCGGTGTCAAACCCAGCGATTTTGTGCATCATTGACTTTGCACCACTTGAGGGGCAAATTATGCTTGAAGTCAGCAGCGATGTTGCATTTACGGTGATCGAAAAGCTGTTAGGTGGCCCCGGCAAGGTGACCAATTTAAAAGAAAATCGTGAACTGACTGAAATAGAAAGCGTTTTGATCAAAAATATTGTGGTCAAAGTAACCAGTTTAATGAAAGAGGCCTGGGCCAATATCATTGAACTGAAACCGATATTAAATGACATTGAAACCAATGCGCAGTTTGCACAAATTGTTTCACCGAATGATTCGATTGCGCTGGTTACATATAAGATTCAAATTGGCGAGAGTGAGGGCATGCTAAATGTCGCAATACCGCATTATGTGATCGAGCCGATTCTCGGTAATTTATCTTCTAAACTGTGGTTTAGTGGCGGCGCAAAAAAAGAAAAGAGCGAAGCTGAAACAGATACGTTACTCAATCAATTGGGTGAAGTCGACGTGCCGCTGAGGGCGGTTATTGGAAGCTCGATTGTCAGCGTAGAAGAATTCGTTTCACTTAGCAGGGGAGATATCTTGGTATTAGACAGCAATCGCGAACAGCCCTTAAACGTATATGTAAAAGAAGAACTTAAATTTTTGGCACAACCGGGTGTCGTTAATAATAAAATGGCAATTAAGATAATTGAAGTAATAGACACTGATGGAGGAATAGAATACGATGGCTGAAATGTTATCTCAAGAAGAAATTGATTTACTATTAAAGGGTGGCGGCGCAGCGGCCGAACCATCGAAAACTGCTCAGCTTTCGGACGGAGAAAAAGATGCTTTGGGCGAAATAGGCAATATCAGTATGGGTACGGCAGCGACAACGCTGTTTACGCTACTCAGTCAGCGCGTCACGATTACGACGCCGCGCGTTTCTGAAACTTGCCTCAATGATATGATTCAAAACTTTCAGGAGCCCTATGTCATTATCAATGTTGGCTATACAGAGGGCATCACGGGCTCAAACATCTTGATTCTCAACGAACAAGATGTCAAAGTGATTACCGATTTAATGATGGGCGGCGATGGTACTAATTTAGCTGATGAATTGGGCGAATTACACCTCAGCGCAATTAGCGAGGCAATGAACCAGATGATTGGCTCATCATCGACCGCGCTGTCTGAAATGCTCGGACATAAAATAGATATTTCACCGCCTGAAGCTACTTATCAGAAATTAGAGGCAATTTCAAGCGATGACCTCGGGTTTTCCAGTGATGATCCCGTCGTAATGATCGCCTTTGATATGAAAATTGGCGAACTGGTAGATTCAGAAATTATGCAGGTGATGAGCGTTGAAGTCGCCAAGCGATTGGTGTCGAGCTTGACGCCTGATGCGGCAGAACAACCGCAAGCAGCCGAACCAGCCGCAACCGCTGAACCGCAAGCGGCAGCTCAGCCGGCCGATAGCTCAGCTGAAGCGGCACCGGCCCAGCAGCCGGCGCAACCAGCCGCACAGCCAGCACAACCAGCCGCACAGCCGGCACAACCGGCCGCACAGCCGGCCAGAGCGCCAGCTGAAGCGCCAAGAGCGCCGGTCAATGCGCAAAGCGTACAGTTTGAAAGACTCGATGGCGGTGGCCCAAGTAGCATTGGTAGCGATATAGATTTAATTCGCGAGGTGCCTTTAGAAATATCTGTCGAACTGGGCAGAACAGCGAAAAAGATTAGTGAAATATTGTCATTTTCCAGTGGAACAGTTGTTGAATTAAACAAATTGGTCGGTGAACCGCTTGATGTTATGGCCAATGGCAAGTTAATTGCCCGTGGTGAAGTGGTTGTCGTCGATGATAATTATGGCGTTAGAATAACAGAAATTGTCGTCCCAGAACGTCGCTGGGTTGAGAATAATTAGTAGGAGGAAACGATGGCGAAGCAGGTTTTAATTGTTGATGATGCAGCTTTTATGCGAATGATGTTGAAAGACGTGTTGTCAAAAAATGGCTATGTAATTGCCGGTGAGGCGGAAAACGGACTAAAGGCACTTGAAAAGTTTAAGGAGCTTGGCCCCGATTTGGTCATTATGGACATTACAATGCCGGAAATGGATGGCATATCAGCCGTTAAGGAAATCAAAAAGTTAAATGCAGATGCAAATGTCATTATGTGCTCGGCAATGGGGCAACAGGCCATGGTAATCGAGGCAATTCAAGCGGGGGCTAAAGACTTTATCGTCAAGCCATTTCAGGCTGATCGCGTGCTTGAAGCCGTTAAAAAAGTAATCGGATAATGACGCTAATTTCGGCTGTCGTCGCCAGTCGATTTGGTATCATGCCCGTACTGACGTATTTTCTGGCCGTCATTGCCGTCATTGCGTTGGCTTATCTGACGACGATTGCCGTTGCGAAACTTTATAATAAAGGAACTGGTTCGAACAATATAAAAATAGTCGAACGCGTAAATTTAGCTGCAGATAAAAGTCTGTGGCTAGTTTCACTTGGTGAAAAATACTATTTTATGTACACTGACAGAAATGGCTTGACCAAAATTGATGAAGTCGACGGCACGGCGTTGACATTGTCAGAACAGAGTGAAATAAAAGATCAGGTTTTTATAAATTTATTGAAAAGCAAATTAAAGAGGTCGTCCGATGATAAAGAATAATAAAAGAGCAGTGTTGTTAATCAGCATCGGTTTGCTTGTCGTTTTTACATCGCTGGCATTTGCCGAATCGCTAACTATACCCAATATAGAAGTGCGTGTCGGCGACCAAGCGCAGGGCGTTTCATCGACCGTTCAAATCATCATTCTGTTGACGGTACTAACTTTAGCGCCGTCGATATTGATCATGATGACCAGCTTTACGCGCATTATCATCATTTTTTCCTTTTTACGTAAGGCATTATCACTACAGACAACGCCACCCAATCAGGTGATTATTGGGCTTGCGTTGTTTTTGACCTTTTTTGTGATGAGCCCGGTGTTTGGCGCAATTTACAACGACGCCTATATTCCCTTAAGCGAGGGTCAAATTGACCAAGATGAGGCATTTACTGCGGCTATGGCACCACTGAGAAACTTTATGTTCAAGCAAGTGCGCAAGGAAGACTTGGGCCTATTTGTCAACATTGCGCAGGGTGAATCGATTGATAATCTCGATCAAGTAAGCAATACAGCACTGATACCGGCCTTTGTCATCAGTGAGTTAAAAACAGGCTTTATTATTGGCTTTATGCTCTTTATACCGTTTATTGTGATCGACATGGTGGTGGCGTCGACCTTAATGGCACTCGGCATGATGATGCTGCCGCCAGTTATGATCAGTTTGCCGTTTAAGATATTGTTGTTTATTTTAGTAGATGGTTGGAACTTATTAGTTAAGGCCATTTTAGCGGGGTTTAACTGATGAGTGAACAAGTAATTATAGAATACTTTAGCCGCGCGATTTACATTATTTTGGCGACGACGGCGCCGATGTTGATATCAGCGCTGTTAGTTGGCCTGATCATAGCCATTTTCCAGGCGACCACGCAAATACAAGAGCAAACTTTGGCGTTTGTACCGAAGATCATTGTGATATTTTTAATGCTATTGCTGTTGGGGCCGTGGATACTCAATACGATCATGGACTTTACCTACACGATTTTTGAAGGCATTAGTCAAGTGACTAAATAAGCGGTGTAAAATGGACATTATTATCAATCATTCGATAATTATATTGTTTCTAATCTTTGCCAGATTTGGCGCCATGACGATATTGATACCGCTGTTTGGCGCGCGCAATTTGCCGACGCGTATGAAAATAATTTTTGCGGCAATGATGTCTTTTATCTTCTTTTTATCTGATGTCTATTCGGTTGGCTTTGAGCTAACGCGCTTTGACGCCTTTGCGTTAGCCGTACTATACGAAATAATCAATGGCTTAATGCTGGGTGTCGTCGTATTGATTATAATGAACGCCATCTATATTGCCGGCTTTTTAATCGATATGGGCATGGGTTTTTCGATGGCCAATGTCGTTTCGCCAACCAGCGAAGCGCAAGTGCCGGTAACGGCCAATTATTTTTACGTGCTGGCGACGATACTGTTCGTCATGACCAATGCACATCATTCGGTGATTCGGGGCTTTTCCAGAACGCTCGAAAACACGCCACTGGGCAGTTTGGCCCTTTCGCCCTTACATGTTGAAGGCTATTTTGAACTGATTAAAGAGACCTTTGTCATTGGCTTTCAAATGGCATTGCCGATGATTACGGTAATATTGATTGCCAACATTATATTGGGGCTGCTTTCGAAGGCGATGCCGGGCCTAAATGTATTTATTGTCGGCATGCCCTTTAAAATACTGATTGGCATAACCGTATTGCTGTTGATGTTACCGCTGTCGGTCGCCTCAATAGTGGCCATATTGAATAGAACGTTTGAATATATCGATCGCATTATACAATTGATGTAATACAGGGGAATGCAAGTGCTTAAGCCTTTAAATCTACAATTTTTCCAGGGCGAAAAAACTGAAAAGGCAACGCCTAAAAAAAAGCGGGACGCCAGAAAGAAAGGCCAAGTCGTTCAATCGAAAGACATTGGCGCGGCCGTGTCGCTATTAGTAATCTTTTTAATGCTTAACTTTGCTTCAAAGTATTTTTTAGATGCCATTTTTAAACTCTATTATCTGTCGATTAACGCCGTTGAAAATTTTGATGAATACAGTAAAATCAGCAGTCTGAATGTACTTGGTTTGAAAGTAATGTGGGCGTTTATACAGTTGGCTGCACCGATTGTATTGCTCGTATTGTTAGTCGGCTTGATATCATCTTATATGCAGGTTGGCTTCTTGTTTACGACAGAGCCGCTGATGTTTAAATTTGATAAAATTAACCCGCTACAGGGTTTTAAAAAAATATTTTCGCTAAAGTCACTTGTCGAAATGACAAAGTCTATTTTAAAAGCGGCTGGCTTGTTGTTGCTGAGCTATCAGTATTTAGAAGGCCGCCAAAATGAAGTATTTAGAATTTCGACCTTAAACTTAACGGCCGGTGTCACCTTATTGTGGGACATTGTCGTCGGCGTCATCATTCGCTGTGCGGCCTATTTGTTAGTTTTGGCAATTGCCGATTACGCCTATAAACTTTGGGACAACGAACGCCAGTTAAAAATGTCAAAACAAGAAGTTAAAGAAGAATACAAGCAAATGGAAGGTGACCCGTTTATTCGCTCTAAAATAAAGGAAAAACAACGCCAAATGGCGATGAGCAGAATGATGCAAGACGTACCCAACGCCGACGTGGTCATCACCAACCCGACCCACTATGCCATTGCACTCTTTTATGATCGCACAGAGGCCTATGCCCCGAAGGTGGTCGCCAAGGGAAAAGACATTGTGGCCGCCAATCTAAAGCGGATTGCGCGCGATGCTGGTGTGCCCGTCGTAGAAAATAAACAACTAGCGAGAACACTTTATCAGACAACCGATATTGGGCAGTATATTCCGGCCGACCTATTTGAAGCGGTCGCCGACGTACTGGCCTATGTATATCGTTTAAATAACAGGAGCATTTAATGAAGACAACTGATGTCATGATTCCAGTATTGATCGTTGCGATCGTATTGTTAATCATCATTCCGGTGCCGGTGGCACTGATCGACTTCTTTTTGATTATTAATATTAGCCTTGCGCTATTGATATTGTTGATTTCAATGTTTAATACCGAGCCGCTCGAATTTTCAGTATTCCCGTCTTTATTGTTGATAACGACGGTGTTTCGGCTGGCCTTAAATATTTCGACGACACGCTTGATTTTAACTGCGGCCAATGCCGGTGGCGTCATTCAGGCCTTTGGTAATTTTGTTATCGGCAACGATGCCATTATCGGCTTTATTATATTTGTCATTATTATCATCGTGCAGTTCTTGGTTATCACCAAGGGTTCTGAAAGGGTTTCAGAAGTGGCAGCCCGCTTTACATTAGATGCAATGCCCGGTAAGCAAATGGCAATTGACGCCGACCTTAATTCGGGTCTTATCACCGAAAGTGAAGCCCGTACACGCCGCTCTAAAGTACAACGTGAGGCCGACTTTTACGGCGCCATGGATGGTGCCTCGAAATTCGTTAAGGGCGATGCCATTATGGGCATAATCATTACCGTTATCAACATTGCGGCCGGCTTTATGATCGGCGCGCTGCGCTTGGGCCTATCGATTAACGAATCGCTGTCGCGCTATACCATATTGACGGTTGGCGACGGTTTGGTCAGTCAGATACCGGCGCTAATGATATCAGTTGGCACCGGTATTGTGGTGACGCGCGCCGCGTCAGAATCTAGCTTGGCAGATGATTTAGTCAGGCAGTTATTTAGAATACCGACCGCGCTGTTAGTTGTTTCAGGTGTCTTGTTTGTACTGGGTTTAACCCCGCTGCCGACGCTACCGCTATTCTTGATGGCGGCACTATTTGGCTACTTAGGTTATACCTTGCGCTCTGAAGTTCAGTATGCCCTCGATAAGGAGACAACAGAAGAGGACGAAGCGGGCGAAGCCGACGAAGACGACCTGCGCCGCCCCGAAAACATTGTGCCACTGCTTCAAGTAGACCCGATTGAACTAGAATTTGGCTATGGCATTATTCCCTTAGCCGACCCAAATCAAGGGGGCGATTTATTTGACCGACTGGTTATGATTCGGCGGCAAATTGCGCTTGAATTTGGCGTTGTTGTACCGATTATTCGGCTGCGCGACAACATACAGCTCAGCCCCAATCAATATAGCATAAAAATAAAGGGTTCCAGTGTGACGCTCAACGAAATCGTCTTTGATCACTTTTTGGCGATGACGCCAAACGAGGCCGATGGTGAAATCGATGGCATCGACACGATTGAACCGGCCTTTGGGCTACCCGCCAAGTGGATTACCGCCGAAAATCGCGAACGCGCCGAGTTAATGGGCTATACAGTGGTTGACCCGTCGTCGATTATTTCGACCCATCTAACTGAAATTATCAAGCGACATGCCTATGAACTGTTGACGCGTCAAGATGTCAAGCAGTTAATTGACAATATTTCAGAAGACAACAATGCCTTGATAACAGAACTGATACCGCAATTGCTATCAATTGGTGATATTCAAAAAGTATTGGCCAATTTACTGCGCGAATACGTATCGGTGCGCGACCTCGTCACAATACTGGAGACACTGGCCGACTATGCGCCGGTAACGCGCGATACCAATGTGCTGACCGAATATGTCAGGCAGTCGCTAAAAAGGCAAATTACAGCGCAATACGTACCGGAAAAGGTGGCCAAGGTGGTAACTTTAAGCGCCGATTTAGAAGATACCCTAATGGCGGCGATCAAGCAGTCTGAAAATGGCACTTATATTGCGCTCGACCCACAGACAACCAATGCCCTTGTCAATAGCTTAGCGGTCGAAATTCAGGCGTTATTGTCGATGGGTGAGCAGCCCATTGTGCTGACGGCGCCAATTGTCAGGTTTTATTTTAAACAGTTAACCGAAGCGACAATACCCGATTTAATTGTGTTGTCCTTTAACGAATTAGAAAGTGACGTCGATATACAGTCTGTCGGAGTGGTAAATATAGTATGAATATAAAACGATACATTGGAAAAACAACGCATGAAGCAATGGCGCGAGTCAAAAAGGACTTGGGTAGCGAGGCCGTTATTTTGCACACGCGCAAAATTAAGCAAAAGGGCATTAAGGGCTGGTTTAGCAAACCGCTTATCGAAGTGCTGGCAGCCGTTGAGGAAAAGCCAAAGCCAACCATGCCGCAAGCACTGCAAGAGGCCTTGATTAAGCGCGTTAAACAAGCTGATAACGACAGTGCCTATCAACGTGAAATTGGCGAATTAAAGGCACAGGTTAGCGACCTGACGCAGTTGGTTGAAGGCGTTGTCAAAACAATGGCAGAACAAAGGCCGGCCGATCAGCCGGTGCCGACAGATAGTGCGGCAGAAATAATTGAACCCGCCAAAGTTGAGCCGCCGATTATAACAAAGTTGCGCACTGAAAATGTCAATCAGTCAGTTATCGCAGAAATCGAAGCGCGCGCAATTGATAGATTGGGCGATAAGGCGACTGATGGCGCTGCTTACGCCGAACAGGTAAAAATTATTATTCGCGATATGATCGGCATTCCCTATAATATCGAAAACTTAGATAATCGCCGTCAAATATTTTACTTTGTCGGCCCAACTGGCGTGGGTAAAACGACGACTTTGGCCAAGATCGCTGCAAAGTTGTCGTTAGTCGACGGCAAAAAGGTGGCGTTAGTGACGGCAGATACTTATCGCATAGCGGCAGTTGAACAACTGCGCACCTATAGCGAAATACTGTCGATTCCGCTCGATGTCGTCTACGAAGTGGCTGACATTATCGAAGTATTAGAGAATAAGAGCGATTGCGACTACGTCTTAATCGACACGGCTGGGCGCAATCACAAACTTGAACAGGCGCACAGTGATTTAAAAGATTTTATCGAGGCGACTGATAAAGCACAAGTATTTTTGGTGATGAGCTTAACCTCAAGTACACGTGACATTGAGAGCATTTTAAATTCGTATAGCTTTTTGAGCGATTATAAATTGATTTTTACCAAATTAGATGAAGCTGAAACGCTGGGCAATATACTCAATGCCAAACGCATATCCAATAAGCCGTTGGCCTTTATTACCAACGGTCAAAGCGTACCCGACGACATTGCAGTTGCCGATGCCGAGCGTTTGATGATGGCGTTGTTAGGTGATAATAATGAATGATCAAGCTGCCCGATTGCGACAATTAATTGAAAAAGTTAAGCCCAATCAGACGACGTCAGATGCCGAAAATGCGCAGCCGGAAAAGCAAAAAGATGCTAGAATTATTGCTATTTCTAGTGGTAAGGGCGGCGTTGGCAAAACTAATATTGCAGTCAATTTGGCAATTGCCCTGCAAGACATGGGCAATCGCGTTGCCTTGATTGATGCCGACTTAGGGCTGTCTAATGTCGATGTCGTCTTGGGCATGGTGCCGCGCTATAACATGTTTCACTTAATTAACGGCGAAAAGACAATTGAAGATATTTTATTGATTGGGCCAAAGGGGCTAAAAGTAATCTCAGGTGGCTCTGGCACTATGGATTTAATAAATTTAAGTGACGAATCTGTTAAAAAATTGATCGAATTACTAATGAAATTGAATAAATCGTCCGATTATATAATTGTGGACACCGGTGCGGGTATAAACCGTTCGGTAATGTCGTTTATTGAAGCAACTGATGAGCTGATTGTCGTCGTAACGCCCGACCCGACCAGTATCACTGATGCCTATGCCGTTATCAAGCATGCGCACAAAGACGATAAGGCCCTGAAAATCATCGTCAATCAAGTAGAATCCGCCAAAGAAAGTAGCGAGGTTTTTGAAAAGTTAAGCGCAGCTGCTGACAAGTTTTTAGGTATTAAGTTAGTTCATTTGGGCTTTATATTAAACGACAAGCGCGTAAGGCAAAGCGTGCGCGCTCAGGTACCGTTTTACGTGTCTTATCCGAAGACATCGGCCAGCCAAAGTATTGGCATGATTGCTCACGAATTAGCACATATTGAGCAATTTAAACAGAAGAAGACATTTGGTCAATTTATCAAACGCCTTTTAGGCGGAAATTAACAGTGGGGTAGTGTATGAATACAAGTCAATATCGCGATATGTTTATTGACGAGTCGAGAGAGCATTTGCAGGTTATGAATGAGGTTCTTCTTAAATTGGAGAACGACATGCAAGATATCACGCTCGTCAATGAAATTTTTAGAACAGCACATACGATTAAAGGCATGTCAGGCACCATGGGGTACCAAAAACTTGCTAAATTAACGCATCAAATGGAAAACGTATTGCACCTTTGCCGCAATCAAGAAATGGCAGTTGATCCGGTAATTATCGACATGCTGTTTGAGTGTTTCGACGGTTTAGATAAATACGTTGAAAATTTAGCGCAATACGAAGAAGAGGGTGAGCTCGATACAACAGATTTGGTCAGACGCCTTGAATACGTTGCCAAAAATAAATCAACTGCCAATATACCTGCTGAAGGCGGTGAAGAGGTAAGTGCTGTCGTCAGCACAGCAGCTCAACCGGATGCCGATTTTCATATTGAGCAGAGCGATATAACAGATTCAGTTAAACAAATGGCCCAAGAAGGTGGCTTTACTGCTACAGCTGTTAAAATTATCTTGGCTGAAGACTGTGTATTAAAAATTGCGCGTGTCTTTATGGCCTTTAATAGTCTTGAGAAAATGGGTGAAGTGATCAAAACGCACCCTAGCACTGAAGATATTGAAGATGAAAAGTTTGAGCGTAGCGTTGAGGCTTTAATTATGACAAAAGCCGATCAAACCATGATACGCGAAACGATTTTGGGCATTAGCGAAATTGATGATGTGTTTGTAAAAACTTTTGACCTAGATTCAGAAGACGCGGCAGCGACGGCAACTGAGGCTAAAGCTGAAACAACTGCCGGCGTACCGGCTGTTGCCAAGCAAAAAAAGCCTGCAGCTAGTGGTGACAATAAAGAAAGCACACAGAAAAAGCGCTCTAATAAAACAGTGCGCGTCGATATTGAGCGCCTTGATAACTTAATGAATTTAGTATCAGAATTGATTATTATTAAAACGCGTCTCGATGATAATGAACAGTCTGAAAAGCATTCCAAAATAGACGAAACCCTAAAGTACTTTGAACGCATCACGACATCGTTACACGATGCCGTTATGAAAGTGCGCATGGTGCCAGTAGAACGCACTTTTAACCGCTTCCCACGCATGGTGCGCGACTTAGCTAAAAAACTGGATAAGTCAATTGACTTAATTGTTTCGGGTGAAGAAACCGAAGTCGACCGTACGGTTATCGACGAAATTGGCGATCCACTGATTCACTTAATTAGAAATTCAATTGACCATGGCATTGAGAGCAAGGCCAAGCGCTTAGCCAACGGCAAGCCCGAAGTTGGCACGGTGCACTTGCGCGCTTATCCAGATGGCAACTCGGTTGTCTTGGAAGTTGAAGATGATGGCAATGGAATCGATGCCGATAAAATTGCTCAAATTGCCTTGAACAAGGGTTTATATGAAAAAGAAGAACTTGAAGCAATGACCAAGCCTGAATTGATTAACCTGCTGTTTGCGCCCGGTTTTTCGACAGCTGAAAAGGTTACAGACGTTTCTGGTCGCGGCGTCGGTTTAGATGTTGTCAAGACCAAAATTGAAAGTTTGTCTGGTGAAATTGAAGTTCAATCAGAACTTGGCTCAGGTTCAAAGTTTATTATCAGATTGCCATTGACACTGGCGATTATTCAGGCCCTAATGATTAATTTAGGCAGTGAAAAATATGCAATTCCACTGACTAATATTCGCATTATTACAATGGTTAAGCGCAGTGATATCCGCCTGCTTGAAGGCCGTGAGATCATTCTCTATCGCGACAAAACTCTACCACTGGTTCGCCTTAGTGAAGTCTTGGAAGCGCCCGATGCAGCATCTGATGAAGAACTATTAACCGTTGTCATCGTCAAAAAAGGCGATCGCGAAATTGGCATCGTCGTCGACGGCCTAATCGGTCAACAAGAAATTGTCATCAAATCGCTCGGTTGCTATTTGAATGGCCTAAAAATTATTTCAGGTGCAACAATTATGGGCAACGGCAGCGTCGTGTTAATTCTTGACACAAACCAGTTATTTTAAGGGGGCCTAAATGCCAGAATCAAGAGAATATATTATATTTAAGCTAGACGACATCGAATACGGTTTAGAAATTCAAAGCGTCGTCAGCGTTGAACAAATTTTTGAAATTACGCGTGTTCCCTTTGTTGAACAGCACATTATCGGCATTGTTAACTTAAGGGGTAACATTATTCCCGTTATCGATTTGCGCCGCCTATTCGACTTAGAAACAGTAGCGCCTGATGACGATTCGCGTTTCGTGATCGTCAACGAGGGAGAAAACGTCGTTGGTCTGTTGGTCGATTCAGCGTCAATTACCTGTAAAATCGATACGGCAAACATTGAACGTGCGCCCGATTCAAAGGGCAACAAAAAATCTCATTATGTTAAAGAAATTGGCAGATGTGAAGACCGCATTGTCATGTTGCTTTCACTGCAGAGTATTTTAGGACAAGACGAAGAGTAGGTGCGACTGTGTCAAATTTCTATGATAAAGTCAACAAAGAAGTATTGCTTGATGCGCTCAAAGAAGTAGGAAATATCGGTACTGGTAACGCTTTGACGGCACTGGCTAAAATGCTGGAACACAAAGTGGATACCACTGTGCCCAAAGTCAATATTTTGAACTTTTACGATATTCCCGAATTAATTGGTGGTGAAGAAGTTGAAGTCTGCGGCATATATTTTAAAATCGATGGCGACATCGATGGTACACTTATGTTTTTAGCGACAATCGATTCAGCCAATGAATTAATTAGTTTTGTAATGCCAAACGGCACTGCCGAACAAATTGAAAAATTTAAGATTTCAGCGCTCAGTGAAGTTGGCAATATTTTGGCGGGGGCTTACGTTTCGTCGTTATCTGTGCTGACAGGTCTCGATATGCGCATATCGGTACCGTCTTTGACCATTGACATGGCCGGTGCAGTTTTAAGCGTCTTAACATTGGAATTTGGACTAGTTTATGATAAAATATTAATAATTGAAAATGAATTCGCCGGCATTAATTTAAGAGAGGCACTTGAAGGCTATTTCTTTTTAATCCCCTCGGCCGAATCGTACGATACGCTCTTTAGCAGTTTAGGTATTCAGTATGAATGAAGTAATAAAGGTGCGTATGGCCGATTTGGCTGTAACAAATAAACCGACCACTTTGGTGACGCTCGGCTTGGGGTCGTGCGTTGGAATATGTCTAATAGACGGCATTGCAGGCGTCGCTGCAATGGCCCATATTATGCTACCAGACAGTAAATCTGCAAGAAATATTAAAAATTCTGCAAAATTTGCTGATACAGCCATTGCAATTATGGTCAATAAAATGTTATCATTAGGAGCGAAGCAAACTAGAATGACTGCTAAAATTGCCGGCGGCGCTCAAATGTTTTCTCTAAATCGACAAATTGAACTTCTAAACATTGGTGCGCGCAATGCAGAAACGGTACGTAACGTTTTAAAAGAAATGAACATTTCTTTGCTTGCAGATGAAACGGGGGGCAATTTTGGCAGAAGTATCGAGTTTGATTCTGTTACTGGCAAAATGCGCATCAAGACCGTTGGTCGCGAGGTGAGAGAAGTTTAGGAGTATATTTAAATGGATTTAGACAGGCTCTGGGCTGATTTTAAAGAGAAGAATGATAAAAAAGCAAAAGATCAATTGATCGTTCACTACGTCGAGCTCGTCAAAATTATTGCGGGTAGATTGTACGTTGATTACAATCACCACGTCGACTATGATGATTTAGTTAGCTATGGCGTGTTGGGCTTAATAGACGCCATTCAAAAATACGATTACAAGAAAAATGTCAAATTTGAAACCTATGCCAATATTCGCATTAGGGGTGCCGTTATCGACCAATTGAGAAATTTAGATTGGGTGCCCCGTAGTTTAAGGCATAAGTATAAGCGCTTTGAAGAAGCAGTGCATCATTTACAGAGCAGATTTGGCAACGACTATACAGATGAAGATCTAGCCATGCAATTGGACATGCCGGTTGACGACATGCATCGCTTTATGAATGAAGTATCTTCATTTTCAGTATTGTCATTAGAAGAGAAATTTGAAGAGCAGGCAAATTTTGATATTAAAGCCGACAACGAAGAGTACAGCCCGGAAAAAGTACTCGATAAGAAAGTGACATTTGAAGTATTAAAAAACGGCATTTCAAAATTGTCTGAAAAAGAACAGCTGATTATCAGCTTGTATTACTATGAAGAACTAACCTATAAGGAAATTGCCAAAGTGCTCGAAATATCAGAATCGCGCATTTCGCAATTACATACCAAGGCAATTGGCCAATTAAAGGCTTATATGCGTTAAATGGAGGCGGGCGTGGAAAACGGCACAGCAGAAAAGTATAGTCATGATATCGAAATAACACTTTCAAGCGACTATTATGAAGCATTTATTTCGGTACAAATCAACCCACAAGCTGGCGGGCTGACACGCGGTCAAATTGAACACGCCATGGCTCAAAAAAATATTGTTTACGGCGTCGATAAAAAGGTAATCGATGACATTATCAAAAATCAAGAAAACGTCAGCGATGTATTGTTTGCAACCGGGTTGCGTCACGTCAATGGACGCGATGGCGAAATAAAATATCGCTTTAACACAGAAGACTTAGGTCAGCCACATGTCAATCAGGACGGCAGTGTTGATTTCAAAAATGTCAATCGCTATCTGGTCGTCGAAAAAGGCAAGGAATTGGCCACCCGAACGCTGCCGACAGAAGCCAAAGAAGGCCTTACCGTCACTGGCAAGACCGTTAGACCGCGCCCCGGTAAAGAGGCGCATTTTAAATATGGCAAAAATGTCAAGCGTTCCGAAGACGGCTTGGCAATTATCGCCGATGTAAAGGGCGGTATAGAATTTAAAAATGGCGTCATCAGCGTTGTCAACGTATTGACGATCAACAGCGATGTCGGCGTTGAAACGGGCAATGTCTTCTTTACCGGCAAGGTTGTCGTCAATGGCAATATTACGTCGGGTTATTCAGTTCAAGCCGATGAAGACATTGTCGTCAACGGTGTGGTTGAAGCGGCGCAGATTAAAACCAAGGGCAATCTAATGGTAACTGGCGGCATTCTCGGCCATCAAGAGGCTAAACTTGAAGTAGATGGCGATATTGCAGCTAAGTTTTTATATAGTTCAGACGTCATCTGTCGCGGTGACATTATGGTTGATACCATTATGCACAGCAACATTACCTGTCATGGCAGTATTGTCGTGGCCGGCAAAAAGGCATTGGTTGTCGGCGGCAAAATAACGGTTTGGTATGGTCTAAAGGCCGGTGAACTGGGCTCTGAAATGGGCACACAAACTGTTTTGGAGTTGGGCTTGAACAGTGATATTTTAAGTCGTTTACAGCGCGTAACCGAAGATAATGCCGAAATTAAAGACGCCATCGATAAAATTGATAAAGTGATATTATTACTCAATAAGCAACGCGAGCAAAGCGATGATCCAAGCATGGAAGATACGCTCAGCAACGCTCTTACTTCAAGACAGCAATATGTGGAAAAATATGAAGCGACAAAGGCAGAAGAAGCAGAAATACGACTATTAATTAAGAAGCTTGACCATGTAAAGCTGACGGCGGATAAGGCCTATCAGGGCGTACTGGTTAAAATTTCAAATTCTTTTCATCGCGTAAAAGATTTACAAAAAAAATTAGAAATTGTATTAAACGACGGAAAACTAGAGGCGACTTATATGTAGCCAAGGAGTAAAATATGCCACTGCGACCAATTGATTTGCAGACGGTGATACCAAAAGTTTCGTCAGTTCACAAAAGTAAGCAAACCGTCGTCAACCAGCAAAACAACGCGCTTACAAACGTACAGATGGAACAAGAAAAAGAAAGGCGCGTTGAAAGTGAGACGGTTCAAAAAATGCAAGTGACTGACAAATTGACAATTAAGCGCCAAAGCGAACCAAAAGATCAAGATAGCAAAGATAAAAAGCGCAAAAAACGCGACGACCAAACCGAACCAGAACCCGCTGAGCAACAGCATATCGATATTAAACTATAATGGCGATATTGGTTATAGTAATCGGGCTGGTTTTGGTGCTATTGGGCGTGCGCCAACTGTTTATTTTTTTAAGCGAATTTAACGCTCTGTTAGTGCGCTTTGAAACGCTGGCGGCAAGCGAGCGCTTCGACGAGATAGAGCGCCTCAACAATGAAATGGATGAGCTGAATTACAGCTATTATGAAATACTGGACGACATCAATGAGCGCTTGATTGCAGTTGAAAGTGGCAAGCAGGCCAATGCGGCGCTTAAAAAACCGCAAACTAGGGGTCAGCGACAGGCGATAATCGAATTGATTAAAAGTGGTTTAGACGATCAGACCATTGCCAAACAGTTGGGCGTTGGCGTTGGCAAGGTGACGATTGTGCGCAAGTTAGACGTCGGCGGTGACAATTAGTATAGTGAAAAGAGCAGCTTTTGTGCTCTTTTTTTGCTTGCATTAAGTGCTTGCAAGTGATATAATACAACAGTTGAAATAAACAACAAAAACACACATAGTTTGATCTATACAGGAGTGCCCTTGTGGTAATGTGTAGAGATGACAGCTATGGAAGACTAACTCGGAGGTAAATATGTCTATTGTATCAATGAAACGATTATTAGAAGCAGGTGTTCACTTTGGGCACCAAACCAGAAGATGGAACCCAAAAATGGACAAATACATCTTCACAGAGCGTAACGGCATTTACATTATCGACCTACAACAAACCACAAAGAAAATTGACGATGCCTATGACTTCGTCAAGCAAGTTGTCTTAGATGGCGGTAGCGTGTTATTTGTCGGCACTAAAAAACAGGCGCAAGAGGCAATTGAAAAAGAAGCCAAGCGCTGTGGTCAGTTCTATGTTAGCCAACGTTGGTTGGGTGGCATGTTGACCAACTACGCAACAATTAAAAAGAGCATCGACTTATTGTTTGAACTAGAAAAGCAAGAAAGCGATGGCACATTTGATAAGTTGCCTAAAAAAGAAGTTATTGAACTGCGCAAGAGAAAAGACAGATTAGAAAAGTTCTTGTCTGGTATTAAGACGATGAAAAAGACACCAGATGTCATGTTTGTCGTCGACCCCAATAAAGAAAAAATCGCCATTCGCGAAGCCCGAAAACTCGGTATCCCAGTTGTTGCCATTGTCGACACAAACTGTGACCCTGACGAAGTAGATTTTGTCATTCCGGGTAACGACGATGCCATTCGCGCTGTAAAATTGATTACAAGTGCAATCAGCGATGCCGTATTAGAAGGTAAGCAAGGCGTTCAAGAAGAAGCAGATACAGAAGCTGCACCGGCTGAAGAAGCAGTACCGGCAAGTGTCGAGGCTGCAGAATTTGAAGCTACTGAAGAAAAAAGTGAAGTGAATACTGAAGCATAAATGGAGGTAAAAATGGCTGTTACAGCACAAATGGTCAAAGAACTGAGAACTTTGACGAGCGCAGGCATGATGGACTGCAAAAAAGCACTGGTAGAAACAGATGGTAACATGGAAGAAGCAATTAAGTTCTTACGTGAAAAGGGCTTGGCTAAGGCGGCTAAAAAAGCCGGCAGAATTGCTTCAGAGGGCATTTCAACATTACAAGTTTCAGCAGATGGCAAAAAAGGCGTTGTCTTAGAAGTTAATTCAGAAACCGACTTCGTCGCTAAAAATGAAGACTTTGTTGCCTTTGTCGGTCGCGTTGCCAATTTAATTATCGAGCAAAATATCGCCACAATGGATCAGCTAAAACAAGCTAAATTCGAAGCAACCGGCGAAACAGTTGAGGCAACTCTACAGGCGCTAATTGGTAAAATTGGCGAAAATATGAGCCTGCGTCGTTTTGATGTACTAGCAGTTGACGAAGGCAGTGTTGCCGGCTATATTCACGGCAATGGTAAAATGTCGGTTATCTTAGCGGTTGAAACAACTGCAAAAGCTGATGATTATGCAGCAATGGCGAAGGACATCTGCATGCAGATTGCCGCAATGAACCCGAAATTCGTCTCAAAAGACGATGTCGATCAGGCGTATCTCGACAACGAGAGAGAAGTTTTAATGCAGCAGGCGCTGAACGAAGGCAAACCTCAAAATATCGTCGAAAAAATGGTAGTTGGCAGACTCAACAAGTCACTAAAAGAAGTTTGCTTGCTTGAACAAGTTTTCGTAAAAGATGCCGATTTAACAGTTGGCAAGCTGGTTGCCAACAAGGCAAAAGAACTCGGTTGCGACATTAAGCTGACAGCGTTTAAACGCTATGAAGTTGGCGAAGGCATTGAAAAAGAAGAAGAAGACTTTGCCTCAGAGGTCGCTGCGACAATTGCCAATAAATAAATAAATAAAACACTAAAAGGAGCATTCGCTCCTTTTTTTATTTCAGCGATAGATGCGCGGTACGCGTTGTGAAAGGCGGCAGAGAATCTCGTTTTTATTGGTTTTGGCTATTTCGGCAACTGTGCCAATCGGCAGCCCATCAGCCGCGCCGTAAAGGGTTACTGGGTCGCCAACCTCAGTTGTTGGGTGCTCTGCCAAGCTGACCATCATTTGATCCATATTGATGACGCCGGTTATCGCGGCGGGTGTGCCGTCGATCATTATGTAGCCACCGCTTGACATGTTGCGCGGGTAACCGTCGGCGTAGCCGATTGGAACCGTGGCAACGCGCATATCTTGCTGAGCGCGGTACAAGTAGTCGTAGCCGACGCCTTCGTCTTTTTTGACATGGCTAATATGGCTAATGCGGCTCTTAAGCGCCATGCTTTCAATTAGGTCAAGTTCGCTTTGGTCATGGCTTTTCATGCCAAATAGCCAAGCGCCGAGCCGCACCATATTCATGCGATAGGCGGGGTAGCGCGTATAAGAAATCGAATCGCAGACATGACGGTATTTGAATGTCAGGCCAGCGGCTTTAAGCGCGCTTAAAAACGCGCTAAACAGCTCGTACTGCGCAATGTCGTCAGCCCGTTCGCCCAGTGCCAAGTGTGTAAAAATGCCCTCAACTGAAATATTTGGCAGTGTATAAATCGCCTTAATATCGGCCAGGGCAGCTTGGTTGGGCGCAAAGCCGAGGCGGTGAAAGCCACTGTCAATTTTAATGTGCAGGCGCGTTGGGTTTGCCATGGCGCTTAGTATTTTCGCTTGCCGTAAGCTAAATAGCGTTTGAATAATGTCGTAGTCATTGACGACGGATAAGTACTTGTCGGGCGTGTGGCCGAGAATTAGCACGTCTAATTTTGGCAATTTTTGCCTAATTGCGACAGCTTCGCTCAGTGTGGCGACGCCAAACAGGTCAATGCCGCTGGCTACCATGGTATCGAGCACTTCTAATAAACCGTGGCCATAGGCATTGGCTTTGACGACGGCCATAATGCGTTCGCCGTTACCGAGCTGTTGCGCCAGTTTAATGTTGTGCGCTATGGCCTGTAAGTTTATCTCTGCATAGCTATCTCTCAATTGCATAATGGGCTCCTCTATTTACTTGCGTGTGGCTCTGTAAATGTGACACTGCCGTTTGTGGCGTCTAGTTCAACTGTTACGCCAAGCGGCAGCGTTGGCTGTGGGTAGTTATGACCAGCTCTAAAATTGTAAATCGTCGGCACGCCAAGTGGTTTGATGATTTCTGCAATGACCTGCTGTAACGGCAGATCTTGAAAGCCGTTTGATTTTTGTTCTCTTGGGCAATTTTCAAATGTGCCCAGTATAATGCCGGCGGCAGCGCTCAGTTTACCTGATAGGCGCAGTGTCGAAAACATGCTATCTAGCCGATAGACACTTTCGCCAGTATCTTCAATAAACAGAATATTGCCTTGGCAGTCGACGTCGTAAGGTGTGCCCATGGCAGCAGCCAATAACGACAAATTGCCGCCGACTAGCTTGCCGCTCGCTTTGCCAGCGACTAATGTGTGAATGGGCTGACCGGGAGGGTTGGTTATTGTTCCCAGCGGTCCACATTCAAAGAGCGCGCTTTCAAGATGTGCTTTGGTGTAGGCATCTAAGTTGTTTTTCCATGCGGGGTCGGGCATTGGGCCGTGAAAGGTCACCAGCCCAGCCAGTTTGTTAATTGCCGAGTGTAAACCCGTAATATCGCTGTAGCCCAAAAATAACTTGGGGTGATTGGCAATGGCACGGTAGTCGATTTTGTCGAGAATGCGCGGCGTGCCATAACCGCCGCGCAGACAAATTATACCTTTAACGGTATCATCTAAAAAGGCCTTGTTGACATCGCCAGCGCGCAGCTCATCGGGCCCCGACACGTGGCCGTGGTTAGCGCGACAACTCGGGTAAACTTTGGGTACCAGGCCGAATCGTTTAACACTTTCAATGGCCTCTTCAAGGCCTTTGGCACTGGCTGACGCACTTGGTGCAATCAGCGCAATGCAATCGCCAGGCGATAGTCTTTTGGGAATAATCATGTTAATCCTCCAGATATTTTGGAATCACTTCATTGCGAATAATGTCGTCGTAGCTCTGCCGTTTGACGATAAAGTTTTTGTCAGAGCCGTTGACAAGTAAGACGCCCGGTATAATATTTTTATTGTAGTTGCTGGCCATTGAATAGGTGTAGGCGCCCGTTGCGTAAATGGCTAAAATATCGCCGCTCGTAACTTCGGGCAGCGCGATGTCTTCTATTAAAATATCGCCCGATTCGCAGAATTTGCCAGCGACAGAAACCGTTTCGACGGCTGGTTGTTCAGCCTTATTTGCCAATACGGCGTGGTATTTGGCCTGATAGAGGGCGGGGCGAATATTGTCAGACATACCGCCGTCGACGGCAATGTACTTTTTGCCAGAGGCCGTGCGCTTAGTTGAACCGACAGTGTAGAGCGTTACGCCAGCTTCACCAATCAGCCAGCGGCCCGGTTCAATTACAATGCGGGGGCGCGCTTGATTGCGCGATTTAAAATAATGCGTGATGCTGTCCATCATCGGTGCGATAAACTGCTCAAGTGCGGGCGGTTGATCAGTTGGCAAATACTTGATGCCAAAGCCACCACCGACGTCGAGCTCTTCGATTTCTACGCCCATTTTTTGGCGCAATCGATCGAGTAGGCGATACGTGCTCGTCAGGGCGTTTAAATGCGATTCTGGGCTGAATAGCTGTGAACCGACGTGAAAGTGAAAGCCTTTAAAGGTCAGCCATTTAGAATTCTGCGCAAATTCAATTGCCCTGTCAATTTCGCCATCGGCAATCGGAATACCGAATTTCGAATCTTTGTGCCCGGTTGAAATATGTTTATGCGTGGCGGTGGCGACAGACGGAATAATTCTGATTAAGATCGACATTGGCTTTTGCAGCTGGTGGCAGATATTGTCCAACAAGAATAATTCGTAGGCATTGTCGACAACGACGCGCCCAATTTGATTTTGGACAGCCATAATCAGTTCGCTACGCAGTTTGTTATTGCCGCTAAAGTCAATGCGTTCAGTTGGAAAGCCCGCCTTTAAAGCGGTATACAGTTCGCCGCCCGATACGACGTCGAGGCCAAGGCCCTCGCGCGCCATAATTTTACACATCGCCAAGGGCAAAAAAGCCTTTGAAGCGTAGAGCGCCTTGCAATTGTCATATTTATTTAAAAAAACCTGTTTTAAAATATTACACCTTGCAATAATTTCGCTTTCCGATATGACATAAAGCGGTGTATCGAGTTCTTCAACTAAATCAACACAGTCAAATTGATCGATAAATAGGTGATTTTCTCTTACTTGAATCATAGTTACCTCCATGTCTTTTTTACATGCAAGTTTTATGCCGTATTGCGATAAATGCCGTATAGCGCAATTGACTGGCGACTTGGCTAACTTGAACAATGCGTGCAATCTGTTTATAATGGTAGTAACTTAATGCATATGCAATAGAATTAAGAAGTGGTGAGTTATGTTAAAACTAACAGCGCAGGACTTTTTTAACACATTGAGCGAAGGCGTTATGCTGGTTGATGCCAGCGGGCGATTATTAGAACACAACGAAAGCGCTGCCAAAATAATTGGCGCCAAGCGCTTTTGCGATTTTCCACACCCAGCCGGTAGGCTTAACCATGGCGACATCGTTATTGCAGCCATTACCGACGTTGGCGAAGAAAACAGCTTTGGTATTGAGCGCTACTTTGGGCAGTTGGGCATTGGTGTCGCCAAGGTCGATTTGGGCGCTTCGCTTATTTTTGCAGGCGTGTTTGGCGATACAGCTGGCCGCGGCTTAATTAAAATCAAGAGCTCTCAAGTGTTGCTCGACGCCCTGACAATGCAAAAGAAAATAGCTGGGCTAAAGTTTAATGCAACAATCGACTATCTGACAAGGTCTATTCGGATAGCTGTGCTCGGCCAAACCTACCGCGTTGATTACAATAACGACTTTTGTCATTTGGTGATTGTCGACGGACTCGAAAAGCGGGTTAAGTTCTATCAAAAAGAGGGCTATTCGGTGCGCGGTGAAGAAATCAACAAAATACTCGACAGGGAAATGTTCAGTGAAAAAACGGTTGGTCAAAACAGTGTGAGCATTGTTGGCCAACAGCTGTACGATTTCTTTCATAAAACGCCGATTACTGAAGATTTATTAAAGTGCGCGTGTGGCAAAATAGCCGGTTTTCAGAATAAAAATGGCTATTTAAACGGCAAGCGCGTGATGGCAAATATCGCAACGCTCGACAGGGCGGGTAAGACACGTGGCGCCATTATGACTTTTTCTGATATGACCGTGCTCGAAAAAGTTGAAAATCAAAACGTGCGCACGACGCTCAAGTTGCAACAGGCGACCGAATTGTTGGAAAACCAACGCGTTTACGAAAAGGCCTTTCCGACGATTATCGGCAAGGGGCAAAAGACCAGAGCATTAAAAGCGCTCGCCCATAAAGCCAGCGCCAGCAATTCGAATATTTTGATACTGGGCGAAAGCGGCACCGGCAAAAGCGTTTTGGCCAAGGCGATTCATGCCGCTGGCAAGGCCGAGAATGCGCCGTTTATAACAGTCAATTGTAGTTCGATTCCGGAGAGCTTAATTGAAAGCGAGCTGTTTGGCTATGAAAAGGGCGCCTTTACGGGTGCGAATTCAGCTGGTAGACAGGGCTATTTTGAAATGGCCGACGGCGGCACTATCTTTCTGGATGAAATCGGCGACATTTCGCTTGCCGCGCAAACCAAGTTGCTACACGTCATACAAGATCGCAAGTTCTTTAGAGTTGGCGGCAATCGTCTAATCGACGTCGATGTACGCATTATTGTCGCCACCAATAAAGACCTTCACCAAGCGGTGACAGAGGGCAGTTTTCGCGAAGACCTCTATTACCGCATCAACGTTTTTCCAATATACGTACCTGCCTTGCGCGAGCGCTTAGAAGACATCTATGCGCTGTCTGAATACATATTGCCTAATATCTGTAATCGCATTGGCATAGAAAAAAAACAGATCAGCGGCGAGGCAATGAATAAGCTCATGCACTACGCTTGGCCGGGCAATATCAGAGAATTAGAAAATGTACTTGAGCGCGCAGTCAACCTCTGTGACGGCCAGCTGATTGCCGAAAGAGATATAGTATTAAAACGCGATGGCGCAATTGATTCGGTAGCAATCGATTATGCCAGGCCGTTAAAACAGGTGCTGGCAGAAGTTGAAAGAGATGCAATTATAAAAGTGTTAGAGCTGACTGGCGGTGACAAAAAGGCAGCCATGCAACTACTGCAAATCAAAAAGACCGGTTTTTATGACAAACTAAAGCGCTATAATATTTCCGCTATAACGGAAAAATAAATATTAATGCTGAAAAATATTTATAACACCATTAAAAAATCAATTAAATCTGGGCGACAGGCGACTTCCGTAAAAACGGAATATCGCCTGTTTTGTCGTTTAATAAATCCGGAATAACGGAAAACATCAAAAATGCAGCCAATATTTGCAGCCTTAAATTGGCATGAATGTTGCTTTAACAATAGATACAGATAAAGTGCATGGCTTATGCAAGAAAGGAGATTGACAAAATGAAAAAGTTTTTGGTTTTACTATTGGCGTTAACGTTAGTATTATCAGCCTGTTCGGGTACGTCACAAACGACTGAACAGACGACGGCGGCCAAGACGACAGCGCCTGCAGCAGATGGCACGACAGCGGCGGCTGACACGACGCAGGCGGCTGAAGAAACGCCAACTTTAGACATTGCCTATTCCGACGAACAAATTTATAAAACGGTCTATGCTGATGAAGTTACGACGATGAATTACTTAGTGACAGCGACAACTTTAGAATTTGGCCTAGCGGCTAATTTTATCGATACATTAGTCGATTATAATCGCTATGGCAAGTTGATTCCCAGTTTGGCAGAAAGCTGGTCAGTAAGCGATGACGGTCTGGTATGGACATTTAAGTTGCGACAGGGTGTCAATTGGTACACCTGGGACGGGCAGGTTTATGCCGAGACAGTTGCACAAGATTTTGTAGATGCTATAAAATACACCTTTAATCCGGAAAATGGTTCCAAAACTGCCAATATCGCCTACGACGTCATCAAAAATGGCAAGGCTTATTACGACGGCGAAATTACAGATTTTGCAGAGGTTGGCGTCAAAGCGGTCGACCAGTATACTTTAGAGTATACGCTAGAAGAACCGATTCCCTATTTTGAATCAATGTTGACTTATGTGTCGTTCTTCCCAGTAAACGGCAAGTTCTTAGCAGAGCAGGGCGCTGCCTTTGGCACCAGTAAAGAGACGTTACTTTACAACGGTGCGTATATTTTAAGCGAATTTGAACCACAGAATAAGCGCCTGTTAGTCGCCAACGCAAACTACTGGGATAAAGATAATGTGCACATTCAAAAAATTAGCTACAAATACAATAAAGAAGCGGCAACTGTGGCACAAGAATTGTTTTTGAGGGGTGAAGTATCACAAGTCGGCATCGGCTCTGATTCGATAGACGCCTGGATGGCAGACCCCGAGATGCAAAAACAAATTCGCCCCGCGACAGCCAGCTATTACACATATTTTTACGCTTTAAATTTTGACCCTAAATACGATGAGGCATTTTCACCGGAACACTGGAAAATTGCCGTCAACAACTTGAATTTCAGAAAGGCGTTTTATCACGGTTTTGACAGATTGGCCGCCTTGACAGTTGATGAGCCCTACACGCCGCAAAATAAGATTGGCAACACGATTACGCCAGAGGCGTTCGTCAATATAAACGGCAAAGACTTTGTCAATATGGGCGAGCTCGACAAGCACGCTCAAGACATGAAATTTGATGAAGCGGCCGCTAAGGATTACATGAACAAAGCGGTTGAAGAATTGGGTGACCAAGTAGAATGGCCGATTAAAGTTGTGATGCCTTACAATACGGGCGGTTCTAATAATGCCATGAAAGCACAAGTTATCGAGCAACAACTGGAGAACTTGTTTGGTTCTGAACTAATCGACGTTTACATTATGCCGTATCCGCCATCGGGTTATCTGTCAAATACCAGAAGAGCTGGTAAATATTCATTTATGGAAGTTAACTGGGGGCCAGATTACGCTGATCCGCATACCTATACTGAAATGTTTATCGACAGCAACTACAATTTCCCTGAAAAAACAACCGAAGTAGACGAAAACGGCGAAAATAAGTATGTCGTCTATCAAAAAATGGTCGATGCCGCGCAAGCTGAAAAAGTCGATTTAGCCAAGCGCTATGAAATGTACGCCAATGCAGAAAGCTATTTGTTAGACAACGCTTGGGTTGTACCCTATCGAAAGGGCGGCGGCGGCTATGTTGCGTCGTTGCTCAACCCATTTGAACAACCGTTCTCGCCATTTGGCGTGGCAACTGAACGCTGGAAGGGCATGCACATTTTAGCGCAGCCGATGAATGCCGAACAGTTTGAGAACGAAAAGGCATTATGGGAAGCGGCAAGAGATGAGGCGCTGCAGTAATTGGGCATTTCTCAACAGGCTGAGGCCGGTTTTACCGGCCTCATTTTTCTAAACTGAGGAGGCAATAAGTGCTTAAGTATTTTATAAAGAGATTATTGCGATCGCTCTTAACGCTCTTCATTGTCATTACCGTCGTCTTTTTGTTAATGCGTTTAATGCCTGAAGAGGGCTATTTTGGCGAAAATGGCATTGACAAGCTCGATGAAGCGCAAAAAGAGGCCATTCTGAAGAGCATGGGGTTGCGCGATCCGCTTCATATTCAGTTAATAAACTTTTACAGTGACTTATTACACGGCGACTTGGGCGAATCGCAGATATTTCGGCCAAAAGTGCCAATATCTGAAATTATTTCTCAAAAACTGCCTTACTCGCTGTGGTTTGGTCTGTTTGCTTTGGCTTTGTCACTTGTCTTCGGCATAACGCTGGGCATCGCAATGGCTAGAAAAAAAGGTAAACTGGTCGACAAATTGGGCACGGCCTACGTCGTCTTTATCAGTGCCGTGCCAGCGATTATCTATTATCTATTTATTCAAATATATGTCACGGGCATCTTAAAATTGCCGCTTTTGTTTGATGTCGACGACATGTCGAGCTGGTGGATACCAGGTATTGCCATGTCACTGGGCAGCATTTCTGGCTATGCCATGTGGATGCGCCGCTATATGGTCGATGAACTGAACCGCGACTATATTAAATTGGCCAAGGCAAAGGGCTTGTCTAACAAAAAAATTATGTATCGCCACGTGATGCGTAATGCCTTAGTGCCAATGGTACAGTACCTGCCGTCGTCAATATTATTTACAATTGCGGGGTCAATCTACGTCGAGAGCTTGTTTTCGATTCCCGGTATGGGCGGCCTGATCGTTTCGGCTATTCAAATGCAAGACAACACGCTGGTGCAGGCGCTCGTCTTAATTTATTCGTCTATTGGCATTATCGGCCTGTTCTTAGGAGATATTTTGATGGCGCTGTTTGATCCGCGCATCAAGTTGCAAAAATCAGGGGGTGGCCGCTAATGACAGATAAAAACTTACAAGACAATGTACTTGAAGCGGTCGAAAAACAGTACGCTGACGCGCTCTTTGAATTTGCCGAATACAACGAGAGCGAAGCCGAAATGGTCGGTTATTCCAATTATTCGTATTGGCATTCGACGTGGCAGTCGTTTTTAAAGAACAAAATGGCCGTGTTTTTGATGATCATCGTCTCTATATTGATAATATTTACCGTAATACAGCCGTATTTACCAAATCAGTATGAACCGACGGCGATCAATATCAGCGAAACCACCAAGCGCCAGCTGCGCAATATACCACCGCGCGTTAAATTGCTAGAAACTTTGGGCTTGCAAGACTTAGGTACCGGTATGTCGCCCTATGTATTAAACAAAATTCAAGACAAATACTTTTGGTTTGGCACCAATGCAATCGGTCAAGACCTATGGGCCAGAATTTGGTCGGGTACGCGTACGTCGCTTTTAATTGGCGTTATCGTCGGTTTTTCTGAATTGATACTGGGCATTATCATCGGTGCGCTCTGGGGCTATGTGCGAAAGCTCGACGCCATTATAACAGAAATTTATAATGTCATTAACAATATACCACGCACCATCATTTTGGTACTATTTGCCTACATTATGAAGCCGGGGCTGTTTACCATTATATTGGCGATGTCGATTACGCGTTGGACACAGATGTCGCGCTTTGTTAGAAATTTAATCATCATCATTCGCGATCGCGAATACAATCTGGCGTCGCGCTGTTTGGGCACGCCGACAACGCGCATTATTACCAAAAATCTGCTGCCTTATTTGGTTTCGGTCATCATGTTGCGCTTGGCATTGGCGATTCCACTGGCAATTGGTTCAGAAGTATTTTTAACCTATATCGGCATTGGTTTACCGGTCGATATGCCGTCGCTGGGCAACCTGATCAACGAGGGCCGCGTCTTTATTATGGTACCGTCATTGCGCTACCAGCTGTTGTTCCCAGCAATTGTCTTGTCGGTGATTACAATTTCATTTTACGTCATCGGCAACGCCTTTGCCGATGCGGCCGACCCGAAAAACCACATTTAAGGAGGACATATGAAAACGATTGATTATTCAGATGAAAACATTGTTCTCTCAACTAAAGACCTCGTCGTCAAATTTAACTTAAGAGGCAAAGAACTAACGGCTATTCGCGAAGTGTCGCTCGACTTATACCGCGCTGAAAGCCTTGCCATCGTCGGTGAATCTGGTTCGGGTAAGTCGGTTTTCACCAAGTCGTTTATCGGTTTATTAGACAGCAATGGCCGCATTGACAGTGGCGAAATTCAATACAGCGGTCATAATTTGGCAGCATTTAAAACTGAAAGAGAGTGGTTGACGATTCGCGGCAAAGAAATAGCGATGGTCTTTCAAGACCCAATGACCAGTTTGAATCCGCTTAAGACAATTGGCAAGCAGGTTGTCGAATCAATTGAACTACACCAGAATATTAGTGGCGAAGCGGCCAAACAAAAGGCAATTGAATATTTAACAGACGTTGGTATTACAATGCCAGAAATGCGCTTTAAGCAGTACCCACACGAATTTTCGGGCGGCATGCGACAGCGCGTGGTGATTGCCATTGCCGTTGCCTGTAACCCCAAAATACTAATTTGTGACGAGCCGACGACGGCGCTTGATGTGACCATACAGGCGCAAATTTTAGATTTACTCAAAGCTATGCAACAAAAATATCAGCTGACGGTCGTCTATATTACACATGACCTCGGCGTCGTGGCCAATGTGGCCGATCGCATTGCCGTCATGTATGCCGGCGACATTGTCGAAATAGGTACAGCGCACGAAATTTTTTACGACGCCAAACACCCTTATACGTGGGCGCTGTTATCGTCATTACCCCAGTTGGGTGTAAAGGGTGAAGAACTCTATTCGATTAAGGGTACACCACCCAGTTTGTTTAAAGAAATTAAGGGCGACGCCTTCGCGCCGCGCAATCCAAAAGCTTTAAAAATAGACTTTATTGAGCGGCCGCCTTATTATCAGGTGTCGCCAACGCATAAGGCGCGAACTTGGCTATTACACCCCAAAGCACCGCGTGTTGAGATGCCCGAAGCGCTCAAAAATCTAAGAGAACGATTTGGAGGTGGCGCCCTTGAATAACAGACAAAAACTGCTTGAAGTAAAAAACGTATCAATCGAGTTTGGCAAGAAAAGGAAGCGCTTTCGCGCAGTCGATGACGTCAGTTTTGACATCTATAAAGGAGAGACATTTGGCCTAGTTGGCGAGTCTGGTTCTGGCAAGACAACGATTGGTCGTGCCATTGTCCGAATTAATCAGGTCAGCACTGGCGAAATACACTTTGAGGGCAAAAAAATTAGCGGCAGAATTGATGCGGCAACCGATCGCTATGTCACTGAAAACATTCAAATGATCTTTCAAGACCCTATGGCCTCGTTGAACGAACGCGCCAAAGTCGACTATATTGTATCAGAAGGGTTGTACAATTTAAAACTATTCAAAAGCGAAGCAGAACGCCAGCAAAAAGTCAATAAGGCCCTGCTCGACGTTGGCTTGTTGCCCGAGTTTGCCTCGCGTTTTCCGCACGAGTTTTCGGGTGGTCAACGACAGCGCATCGGCATTGCCCGAGTATTGGTGATGGAACCAAAGCTGATCATTGCCGACGAACCAGTTTCAGCACTCGACGTGTCAATACGCGCGCAAGTTTTAAATATTTTGGCGCGTTTAAAGCGCGAAAAGGGGCTTACCTATTTGTTTGTCGCGCACGATTTATCGGTTGTCCGATTTATTACCGACCGCATTGCCGTTATTCACAAGGGTAAAATCGTTGAGCTGGCTGGCAGTGAGCGCTTGTTCGAAAAACCGCTTCATCCCTATACGCAGGCGCTGTTGTCGGCGGTGCCAATACCTGATCCGATTGCTGAGTCGAAAAAAGTACTTAAAGTTTACGACCCGACGATTCACGATTATCAAAGCGACCCGCCGCAGTGGGTCGAAATTGAACCAGATCACTTTGTTTTAGCGAATCGCGCAGAAGTCGAAAAATATCAAGCGATGTTGTAGAGGTGTTTTATGAAAAATATACTTATGCTTGAAATAGCACAGTTGGCAAATGCGCAACTAGCCAATTTAGTTGTCGCCGAACAGGGGCTTGTATTGGCTGAAAAGCAGCTCTATGGTGAATTAGAAACGCCGATTTACAGTATAGAAGAAGCCGAATCGTATATCTTAAGTTTTAATGCGCTGACCAAATTGGGCGGTGTTGTCGAAGTGCAGTTGCGCCTAATATGTGGTAGTGCGCAATCCAGTTGGTTTAGCTATGGCCGCTGGGGTTTAAAAGATGGTGCCAATAGCAGTATCAAGGGCCAGGCTGATGATTTTGCCACACTGGTCATCGACGAACTTAAAGTAAGGCCTAACGTCGGGGTGACAGGCGTGCAGTTTAAAGCCATTTTAAGCAGAAAGCACGTACGCGATGCGTCGCCAAAGCTCTGTCGCATCGCCCTGACTAGCGTCTATCCGAAACAGCCCTACATTAGTCAGAGCGTTCCCGAAATTGATTACACGGTGCCAATGCGCAGCCAAATGGTGATACCAGAGATTGGTCGCTTTATTTGTTCACCAACTTCGGTCTGTATGGTCTTACAGTATTACGGCGAGTCGATTGAACCGCTTGAAGCGGCCAATGGCACAATCGACAAAGGGGCTAATACCTACGGCAATTGGAGTTATAGCGTCGCTTATGCGGCTGAACAAGGTTACAAGGCATTTGTCTACTATTGTCGAAATAAAGCAGAGCTGTTCACTATATTGTCGCAAGGGTATCCGATTATCGCCTCTGTTAGGCTAGCTGAACAAGCGCAGTTACGCGGTGCGCCGCAGGCTTATCCATACGGACATTTAATTGTGATACGCGGTTCGACCAACGGCGAAAACGGTGCTAAAATAATCGTTAACGACTCGGCGTCACCCGATCGAGCGGGGGTGCATCGAGATTATTTGGTCGACGATTTTATGAATGTCTGGAACGGCATTATCTACGTTATTGTCAAACAATAAATAGTTGCTCCAGATTATTCATGCAGTGGCGCAAATAATCTGTGATTGATTAAAAAAAGGAGCAATTGCTCCTTTTTTTTACAAGATTTTTGGCGCGTTTTATTGTATAATAGAGTATATACAGAAATGGAGGTGTTTATTGTGCAGGTTGCATATAAGAGAATACTACTAAAATTAAGCGGTGAAGCTCTGGCAGGGGACAAGGGCAGTGGCATTGATCAAGACATGGTAAACAGCGTCGCACAACAGATAAAAGAGATTTCGGAAATGGGTGTTGAAGTCGCGGTGGTAATCGGTGGCGGCAATTTTTGGCGCGGCCGTACCAGTGAGGCGATGGATCGTGCAACGGCCGACTACATGGGTATGTTGGCAACAGTTATCAATGCTTTGGCCATTCAAGATGCACTTGATAACCTCGATGTTTCGTCGCGTGTAATGAGCGCCATTGAAATGCGTCAAATCGCTGAACCGTATATTAAGCGTCGTGCCACGCGACATTTAGAAAAGGGTCGCGTTGTCATCTTTGCGGCTGGAACAGGTAACCCATTCTTTTCGACAGATACAACGGCGGCCCTGCGTGCGGCTGAAATAGCTGCCGAAATCATACTGTTGGCCAAAAAGGTTGACGGCGTTTACAGCGCCGACCCCAACGTTGACAAAAACGCCATTAAATACGACCGTTTGACCTTTAACCAAGTCATCGATCAAAGACTTGGCGTAATGGATCAAACAGCGGCAACACTCTGTATGGAAAACAACATACCAATTATGGTATTCGCGTTGAAAAAAACTGATAATATTAAAAGAGTAGTTTTAGGTGAAACAATTGGGACGACGATTAAGGAGGCATTCTAATGCACGTTAAAGTTCACGATGAAATGAAATCTAAAATGGAAAAGACATTACATGTATTAAAAGATGAGCTGTCATCTGTTCGGGCTGGTAGAGCTAATCCGCACATTTTAGATAGAGTAATGGTTTCGTATTACGGCACCGATACGCCACTCAAGCAAATGGCCAATATATCGGCACCCGAGCCACGTCTTATTCAAGTTCAACCCTATGATGTATCGGTGATTGGCGATATTGAAAAGGCCATTCAAATGGCCGATTTGGGTGTCAACCCGTCGAACGATGGCAAATTGATTCGCATCGCCATGCCAATTTTAACAGAAGAGCGCAGAAAAGAGTTGGTAAAAATGGTCAAGCGGATGGCTGAAGACAGCAAAGTTGCGCTGCGCAACGAAAGGCGCCACGCCATCGATGCCCTCAAAAAAATGAATAAGGACAACCAGTTGACGGAAGACGATTTAATGCGCGCCGAAAAAGAAGTACAAGATACTATTGATGACTTTACAAAGCAAGTTGACCAAGCACTAGAAGAAAAAGAACAAGATATAATGGAAGTATAGCGCATAGAGAGGTTGTGTATTGAATAATCAAAATATGGGAGAATTTCCGTCGCATATCGCCATTATTATGGACGGTAATGGCCGCTGGGCCGAGGCGAAGGGATTACCGCGTGCTGATGGTCATAAAAAAGGCAGTGAAACACTCAAGCAAATTGTTCGCTATGCTGAAAAAATCGGCATTAAAAATCTTTCGGTATATGCCTTTTCAACCGAGAATTGGAATAGGCCAAAGACGGAAATTAGTGCACTCTTTAAGATATTGGTCAATTTTTGTAACAATCAAATTGATGAACTGATTGAAAAGGGAACGCGCTTGCGATTTTTAGGTGATATTGCCGGCATGCCGTTGATTCAGCGCAAGGCAATGTCGTATGCAGAAGAAAAAACCAAGGCAGGTAGCGGCATGCAGTTTTATGTTTGCGTCAATTATGGCGGGCGCCAAGAAATTGTCAATGCCGTAAAGCGCATGATAGGCGATGGCCTGACAAGCGATGCCATTACAACAGAAACTATCGCTAATTATCTCTATACTGCAAATATAGTCGACCCTGACTTAATAATAAGAACGAGTGGTGAACAGCGCCTAAGCAACTTTTTTCCTTGGCAAAGCGCCTATAGTGAGTTTGTCTTTGTCGATACCCTATGGCCCGATTTTACGCCGCAGATACTGATGCAATGCATTGATGAGTATCGTGGTAGACACCGTCGCTTTGGCAAAATATAGGAGGCGCTATGAGCAGTGATTTAAGGCAAAGAGTTATCAGTGGCGCTTTGGTTGCTATTGTGTCGGGCGTGTTTCTCTTTATTCGCGGCCCACTTGTTATCGTAATTGCGTTGTTTTATTCAATTTCAGGGGTTGTAGAGTTTAACTTGGCCTATCGCGAGGCTGGCTATAAACCGATGCCGCTTTTAAGTGGAATTTTAGCTGCTATCATCGTGACCTTTTTTACGTTTTTCGACAATTATGATGTTAGAATGGCACTGTTGATTGGCTATGCCATATTTTTCGCAATGATGGCCTATCAGGTCGTATCAAATTACGAATTTATCGATATTATTATCACATTTTTTAGCGTCGTTTATGTGACGTTCCCGATTGCCTTTATTATTGAATTGTCAAAGCGGCCGGATAACTTTATGTGGTTGGTCTTTGTCTTGGCGATCTTCACAGATATTTTTGCCTATTTGGTCGGTAAAACACTCGGCAAAAATAAGTTGATTGAGGAAGTTAGCCCCAAAAAGACAATTGAAGGGGCAATTGGTGGTGTAATCGGCTGCCTGATCATAGCACTGATGTTTAAATGGTTCTTTTTACCACAAGTTGATATACTGCAAATGATTTTATTATCAGTGGTCGGTTCAATTGCCTCGCAAGTCGGTGACTTAACGGCTTCTAAAATAAAGCGCTATTGTGGTATTAAAGACTTCAGCAATTTTCTGCCGGGGCACGGTGGTATTCTCGACCGGTTGGATTCAATACTGTTTACGTCGACGATTGTTTATATTTTCGTCTGGGCATTTTATTAAGGATACACTATGAAATTGGCGATTCTCGGTTCAACCGGTTCAATTGGTCGGCAAACGCTGTCGATTATTGATGAAAATACTGAAATTACCGGCTTGTCGTGCATGTCAAACAGCGCGCTGTTATACGAGCAGTACTGCCGTTATAAGCCGCGCTGGTTGCATGTTGGCGACTCTACGAAATACAGTGAATTAAAGACAATGGTTAACGATTCAGCTGTTACAATAACCGCCGGCGAAGCGGCGCTAGTCGACTTTGCGGCAAATTGTGACTACGATGTTTTGTTGACTTCAATCGTCGGTTCGATTGGCCTTTTACCGACCATAGAAGCTGTCAAGCGGGGCAAGCGAATTGCGCTGGCCAACAAGGAAACACTCGTTGTATACGGCGAAAAAATTATGCAGTTGGCCGCACAATACGGCGCTGAAATCATACCGGTCGACAGCGAGCACAGTGCAATTTTTCAATCGCTACAGGGCAATGACTATAAATCTATTGAAAAAATTATTTTAACGGCATCGGGTGGGCCTTTTTTTAAGCGCAGTAAGAGCCAGTTGTTAAACGTCAATGCTGCCGCTGCGCTGAAACACCCCAAATGGCAAATGGGTAAAAAAATTACCATTGATTCGGCAACCCTAATGAATAAGGGGCTCGAAGTTATTGAGGCGCGTTGGTTATTTGATGTGCCCGGTCAAGCTATTGAGGTCGTGGTACACCCCGAATGTATTATTCACAGTTTGGTGCAGTACTGCGATGGGTCAGTTATGGCACAGCTTGGCTTACCGGATATGCAGTTGCCGATTCACTACGCTTTGCATTATCCAAAGCGCAAGCCGACTAAACTAAAGCGCTTATCGCTCAGTGAAATTGGCGCACTTAATTTTTACAAACCCGATATGGCGACTTTTCCCTGTTTGGCACATGCTTTTCAAGCACTGCAATTAGGGGGGACAGCGCCCTGCATTTTAAATGCGGCTAATGAAGTATTGGTACAGTTGTTTTTAGATCAGAAAATAAGTTTTTATGATATACCTAATGGTATTGAGAAAGCATTAAATAAATTTGACATCGTGCAAAATTACACGCTCGACGACGTCGTTGCCACCGACGTAGCGGTGCGTCGTTTTGTGGCGAAGTCGCTATGAGGTAGAATATGGTTACTATATTAAGTTTTATCGTCGTCATTAGCATATTGGTGTTCTTTCACGAATTGGGCCATTTTTTGGTTGCCCGTGCTTGCGACGTCTATGTTAAAGACTTTTCCATCGGCATGGGGCCGGTAATCTATCAGTTTAAAGGCAAAGAGACAACTTATAGTTTGCGCGCCTTGCCAATTGGTGGCGCGGTTCAAATGCTTGGCGAAGACGGTGTCGACAAAGAAATAGACGAACAGGCTGAAGAGAGCGAAGCGGGCCAGCAAGAAGCCGAACAAGCGCAGGCTAAAGCCGACCCGTCGGCAAGCGACAACCCGCGCAGCTTTATCAATAAACCAGCTTGGCAGCGCCTTTTGATTATTGCAGCTGGCCCAATTATGAACTTTGTCTTGGCCACTGTGCTGTTTTTTATAATCTTTTTATCGCAGGGTTTTCCAACGCATCAAAATTTGATTGGCGAAGTCATTGATCAAACGCCGGCGCAGCAGGCTGGCTTGATTGCCGACGACAAAATCGTCAAGATTAATGACAGCGAAATTAATGATTGGAACGATATAATCGCCGCCATTAAAGCCGCAGACGGCCAGCAGGTTCAAATTGAAGTAGTGCGTGCAAATGCCACCGAAAACAAAATCGTCAACTTGCAACCGGTATTGGACGAAGCATCGGGGCGCTATATTATTGGCATACGCCAAAAATTGGAAATGTCATTTAGTCAGTCACTAAAATACGCCTTTGTAAAAACTTGGGAATCGAGCCAGACTGTTGTTTCGTTTATTCCCAAGTTAATCAGTGGTGAGGTATCGCGCGATAATTTGGCTGGGCCGATTGGCATTGCCAAAATTTCGGGTGAAGCGGCACGGCAGGGGCCACTCATATTTATGGCGTTAATGGCTATTATTTCAGTAAATTTGGGCATTATGAATTTACTGCCGATTCCGGCACTCGATGGCGGTAGAATACTATTAATCTTGCTTGAAATTATCTTTCGAAAGAAAATACCGCCCTTTATTGAAGAAAAAATTCATCTGATCGGCTTCGCATTATTAATGCTATTGATGATCTACGTCGTCTATAATGACATTGTAAAATTATTTTAGACTAGGCAGCGCAGCCGAGCACACTATGTATGTCGAAACGCAGGGCAAAGGTTTAATATGTATAATCAATCACGAGCAGTAAAAGTTGGCAATATCACGATTGGCGGTGGCGCCGCTATCAGCATACAGTCGATGACGACAACCGATACGCGCGATGTGGCAGCCACCGTGCGGCAAATTAAGGCCCTAACGCAAAAGGGCTGCGAAATCGTGCGCGTTGCCGTACCAGACGAACTGGCCGCGATGTCGCTGGCTGACATTAAAAAGCAAATTGAGATACCCTTGGTGGCCGATATTCACTTTAATTATAAATTGGCGCTAATGGCAATTGAAAACGGCGTCGATAAAGTACGCCTTAATCCTGGAAATATCGGCAGTTTCGAGCGTGTTAAAGTCGTGGTCGATGCGCTAAAAGCGCGCAATATTCCACTGCGCATCGGCGTTAATTCGGGTTCAATTGAGAAGAAAATACGCGACCGTTTTGGCGGGCCGACGCCCCACGCCATGGTCGAAAGTGCACTGAGTCATATAAATTTAGTTGAAAAGTGTGGTTATGACCAAATTGTCGTATCGCTAAAGAGTTCTAGCGTTATCGATACGGTCACAGCTTATCGTGAAATGGCCAAGCGGGTCGACTATCCACTTCACTTGGGCGTTACCGAAGTGGGGTCGCTCTTTAATGCCAGCATAAAGTCAGCTGCTGGCATTGGCGCGCTGTTAATCGACGGCATTGGCGATACCATTAGAGTTTCAGTGACTGGTGACCCGACAGATGAAATAGATATTGCCAAAGCCATTTTAAGGGCAACAGAGAGGCGTCAGTTTGGCATAAATATCGTGGCTTGCCCAACCTGTGGTCGCTGCAATGTCGATTTAATAAAACTACTCGAACAGGTCGAACGCGAATTTGCAAATGTCGAAAAACCGTTGACTTTAGCGGTAATGGGTTGTGCTGTCAACGGGCCGGGCGAGGCACGCGAAGCCGATATTGGCTTGGCCGGTGGTGTCGACGAAATGCTGTTGTTTGTCAAGGGCAAAGTGGTTAAAAAAGTACCAATTGCTCAAGTTTTTGACGAATTAAAGCTGTTGGTTGACGCTTGGGGGGATTAATGAACGAACAAATAATAAAGCGTTTTGAACAAGACGATGCTGTCACACTTGATAGAGTCGTCTTTAATCAATCAGCCAATCAACTTAAACTATATATAAATGCGACCGAATTATACGCACTGATATTAGAGCGCGATCTAAAAAACGACATCGCTGAACAGTTAGATTTTGTAAGCAAAATTCAAATAATTCCCACCATTAGTGGCCAGTTTGATGATGTTGCGGCAGCTAAGTGGATCTTGCTGAAAGCGGGTGTTCCCGAAGATGTTGTCGCGCGCGATATCACCTTTGTACAAAGTGAAGCGGCGCTTTGTTGTCGTATCGACAATTATGGTATGTATCAAAAAATTGAACGGCTAATCAGTGCAGAGCAATTGGCCGAACAGTTTAACGCGCTGTTTGCTAAAGACATTGCGATAGAAATGCCCCAACCCGAAGCAAATGGTGTAGACGCAGCCGCTTATGACGACATTTTACAAGCCGTAATTGAAGAGCATATGCCGGTTATGCGCACGCAAGACAACACGCCGCAGGCGCCGACTGATGAAGACATTATTTATAAAAAGCGGATTACTTCTAATATTGTCAAATTAAATGAAATGATTGGCGAAGGTGAAATGATCGCCATTCGCGGTGAGCTGCTCAGCAGCAGAACCATTATGACAAAAAATGGCAAAATTATCTTTGTCTTCGTCGTATCAGACCACACTGATGCCATTAAGTGTAAGCTGTTTTTAAGTAAAAAAGAGGCTGACAAAATTGTTGATGACGTCGCAAGGGCCGGCTGGTTGACTGTGCTGGGCTATAAGCGGTTCGACAGTTTTGACAAAGAGAGCATTATCAACGTGTTGGCAATCAACCGCGCCGCGGCACCTTCACTGCGCCAAGATACGGCAGACGAAAAGCGGATTGAGTTCAATTTACACACTAATATGAGTGCAATGGACGGCATTGCCGATGCTAAGTCATATATTAAAACGGCTATGCGTTGGGGACATCAGGCCATCGCGCTAACGGATAATGGCGTGGCGCAGGCCTTTCCCGATGCCATGTCGGCAGCGGGTGACGATATAAAGGTCATTTACGGCATTGAGGGCTATATGATCGATGATGAAATGGTGATTATCGATCAGCTAAAACCCTATCAGTTGAGCGACAGCTTTGTCGTCTTTGATATTGAGACAACTGGTTTTTCGCCACGCTACGACGGCATAACAGAAATTGGCGCCATTAAAGTAAAAGATGGTGCCATTGTCGACCGCTACAGTCAGTTAGTCAACCCAGAAAAGAAAATACCGCAAGACGTCATCGCGTTGACTGGCATCAACAATGAAATGGTCGCCAACAAACCCGTTATAAAAGACGTTATCGGTGATTTTTTGGCGTTTTGTGAAGATTGTCCGGTCGTTGCGCACAACGCGGCCTTTGACGTGTCTTTTATCAAAGAAAAGGCCAAGTTAATTGATATAGACTATGCGCCGACAGTGCTCGACACGCTTAAACTAGCGCGCATGTTGTTAAAAGATTTAAAGCGCTTTGGCTTAAAGCGCGTGGCGAAGTACTTGGGCGTTTCACTCGACAATCACCACCGCGCTGTCGACGACGCAATGGCTACTGCCAAGATATTTAACATCTTTGTCGAGCAACTGGCCGGCAAGGGTGTACATACGTTAACTGAATTGGCCGAATACGGCAAAACTGCGCTATCGTATAAACACTTTAACATATACAATGTTTCCATATTGGCAACTAATCAAGTTGGTCTTAAAGCACTTTATCAATTGATTTCACATTCCCATATGGAAACTTTTTATAAGCAACCCTTAATTTCTAAAAAACTGTTAAGAGCAAAAAGAGAACACCTATTGCTTGGTTCAGCCGGCGTTGAAGGCGAGCTTTTTCAAGCTTTGCTGGGCAACAAGGAACCGCATATTGTGCGTCAAATTGCTCAGTTTTACGATTATTTAGAAGTGCAGCCAATTGAAAATCAGCGCTATTTAATTGAAAGAGGGCTGGTGTTGGACGATGCTGAATTAAAAGAATACAACTTAAAAATTATCAATTTGGCAACCGATTTAGATAAACTGTGTATTGCCACGGGCGATGTTCACTTCTTAAATAAAGAAGATGTCTTGTACCGCAAAATACTGCGGGCTGGGCTTGGTCAGCGCACAGATAACGAGGCTGCACCGCTCTACTTTAGAACGACGCAAGAAATGCTCGATTCGTTTAATTATTTAGACGAGCAAACCGCACGCGACATCGTCATTTACAACACCTGGAAGTTAAATGACAAAATTGACCACATCATACCGATTCCAAGCGAGACATTTCCACCGGTTATCGAGGGCTCTGATGTCGAATTGCGCGAAATGTGCTTTGCCAACGCCAAGTCGTTATACGGTGAACCGCTGCCGCCAATTGTCGAACAGCGCTTAACGCGCGAGCTCGATTCGATCATTAGCAATGGCTACGCTGTTATGTATATCATTGCCCAAAAATTGGTGCACAAATCAATGCAAGATGGTTATTTAGTTGGGTCGCGTGGGTCAGTCGGCTCGTCTTTTGCGGCGACCATGTCAAACATTACTGAAGTTAACCCACTGCCGCCGCATTACTACTGCAAAGACTGTCAATATGTCAATTTTGAGGTCGATTCAAACTATAAAATCGGCGCCGATTTACCCGATGCCAATTGCCCACATTGTCAAAAGGCGCTCGTCAAAGATGGCTTTGATATTCCATTTGAGACATTTTTGGGCTTTGAGGGCGACAAAGAGCCCGATATCGACCTTAACTTTGCCAGCGTCTATCAGGCGACATCGCACGCCTATACCGAAGAACTATTTGGCGAGGGTTATACCTATAAGGCTGGCACCATTGGCACCGTGGCCGACAAGACAGCCTTTGGCTTTACTAAAAAGTACTGTGAAGAAAACGACATTGTCGTCAGCAATTATGAAGTAGAGCGCATGGCGCGCGGCTGTACCGGCGTAAAGCGTACCACTGGGCAACACCCGGGTGGCATTATGGTTGTGCCCAACTATAAAGATATTCACGATTTTTCACCGATTCAGTACCCGGCAAATGATAGCAGTTCGGGCGTTGTGACGACTCATTTTGACTATCATTCGCTCAGCGGTCGAATACTGAAATTAGATAACCTTGGTCATGATGTGCCGACGATTATACGCATGTTATCAGACAAAACCGAGGTCGACCCGATGACTATTCCAATTGATGACAAGGGCGCAATTGGCATTTTTACATCGACTGAACCACTGAAAATTATCGACGAAGATTACCCAATTGACAGCGGTACATTGGGCATACCGGAATTTGGCACTAAATTTGTCAGGGGCATGTTAAAGGACACGCAGCCGACGACAATAGAAGAATTGGTTCAGATATCTGGCTTGTCACACGGCACCGATGTTTGGTTGGGCAATGCCCAAGAACTGATCAAAAGTGATATTTGTACGCTAAAAGATGTCATTGGTACGCGCGACAGCATTATGCTTTACTTAATTGAAAAGGGGCTACCTAAAAAAGATGCCTTTACCATTACTGAGGGCGTGCGTAAGGGCAAGGGGTTAAAAGAACAGCAAGAGGCCCAGATGCGCGAGTACGAAGTGCCAGATTGGTATATTGACTCTTGTAAAAAAATTAAGTATATGTTTCCCAAGGCGCACGCTGCTGCCTATGTTATGATGGCGGTGCGCATTGCCTACTTTAAGGTCTATTATCCATTGGCCTATTATGCAACTTATTTTACAATAAAAGTAGATGACTTTGATGCACAGCTCATTTGCAAAGGGCAAGATGCCGTGCGCAATCAGTTGAGTGTTTGGTCTAATGCGCCACAGCTCAGCAATAAAGAGGCGTCGCAATACACCATATTGGAATCAGCGCTCGAAATGTATGCCCGTGGCTTTCACTTTGAACGCGTCGATTTATATCACTCAGCTGCCTCTGATTTTGTAGTCGAAAATGGCGCGATAAGGCCGCCGTTACGGTCGCTGCAAGGCGTTGGTAAAAATGCCGCCGAATCAATTGTCGCAGCGCGTAAAGACGGCGAATTTATTTCGATTAGCGATATTAAAACGCGCTCAATTGCCAATCGTTCGGTAATAGAGGCACTTAAATTGCACGGCGCATTGACGGGGTTACCAGAAGATAATCAACTGTCATTAGACTTTTTCTTAAATCAATCATAAACCCGATTATTCATGCCAGCGCATGTTAAAGGTGCAAAATCTCATGCTGTTTTTAACACAGTCGTGAATAATATGGCTAAACATGGTATAATAAGCAAAAGAGTGAAAAGGGGTGAACAGTGGAAAGAACAAATGCTATAAAAACAGTGGCAATAACCGGTATTGTAGGCAATGTTTTCTTAACTTTAATCAAGCTACTAATCGGCTTTGCAACGTCGTCGCTGACGATGATAGCTGATGGCTTTAACAGTGCGGCTGATGTCTTTTCATCCGTGATTACCTATATTGGCAACAATATTTCGGCCCGACCAGAAAGCGCTGCCCATCCCTATGGGCATGGCAAGGCCGAATATGTCTTTTCCTTGGTCATCAGTTTAATGCTGATGTTTGTTGCCTTCTTCGTGCTGCGCAACGCTTTTTTTAGCCTGTTTTTAGGGAGCAGCTTTCGCTATTCGTTCTGGTTGCTAGTGGTCGCGATATCGAGCTTTGTATTAAAGCTGGGGCTCTATTTTGTAACGATTGATGCTGCGCGCGAATACAACAGCATTTTGGCATATGCCAACGCGACCGATCACCGCAACGACATTTTGATATCGCTGCTGACATTGATCAGTGTCATAGCTGGTTATTTTAGTATTTATTTTGTTGATGCCATATTTGGCATACTGGTCGCCTGTTGGATCGCTTATTCTGGCGCTACAATATTCGCCAGTTGCTACAATGTGTTGATGGATCGAACGCTCGACGCGACGATAACCGATAAAATGCGTTATACCATTAGCACGGTAAAGGGCGTAGAACACCTTGATTCGCTGGTGTCTAAACCGCTCGGCGTCAATTACTTGCTGATTGTAAAGGTGTCAATAGACGGCAATTTCACTGTCTTTGAGGGCCACAATATCGCTGCCGAAATAAAGCAAAAGCTATTGCAGTTTGACCAAGTAGAAGAGGCAATTGTGCACCTTAATCCGGTACAGCAACACCCGCACACCAATTTATTAAAGTGAGGTAATGATGACAATTTATATACTCAACGACGCCGTCATGGGCAAGGGTGACAGCGCACTTGGCAAGAGACTAATGGGTACTTTTTTAAAGAAGTTATGGGCGAATTGCGATTCGGTCGATAAACTTGTATTTTATAACGCTGGTGTCAAGTTGTTAACTAAACCAGCTGGTTGCCTCGATGCGTTAAACGGCTTAAATGACAAGGGTGTTGAATTGTTAGCCTGTGGTACTTGTTTAGACTTTTACAACATACGCGAACAAATTGAAATCGGCATGGTTTCAAACATGGAAACAATTGTAGAATTAATGAATGAAGCGGATAAGGTAATTACGATATAATGATGAATAAAAACAATCGAAAATCTGGTATTTTACTGCATATTACATCTTTGCCGGGCGGGCAGGGCGTGGGCGATTTTGGCGCCGCTGCTTATCGCTTCGTCGATTTTTTAGCACGCGCCAAGCAAAAAATTTGGCAAGTGTTGCCCTTGGGCACTACTGGCTATGGCGATTCGCCATATCAAAGTCTTTCTGCCTTTGCCGGCAGTCATTTGTTGATCAGTTTAGAATGGTTTATCGAGCGGCACTATTTAAGCCACGACGATATCGATACGAGCAGTTTAACAGACGATGTCCGTCGCGTGGACTATTATGGCGCCAGTCAATTAAAGGAAAAGGCACTCTATAAGGCCTATCAAAATGCCTTTGCGACAGAACGCGCAGCGGTCGATCGCTACTACCAGTCAAATTATCACTGGCTAGACGATTACGCAGTATTTATGATTTTTCATAAAAAGTTTGGCGATGTCGATTGGTATCAGTGGCCAGATGACTATCGCCATTACAGCAAGGCGCTGGTCGCACATACTATACAAGAAGAAAGCGACTTGTTTTGGTACTATATTTTTTGCCAGTTTGTCTTTAATGAACAGTGGCAGCATTTAAAAAACTATGCCAACGAACGCGGCATCATGATTATGGGCGATGTTCCAATATACGTCGCTGCTGACAGCGCCGACGTCTGGTCGAATGGGGAGCTCTTTGCCTTAGACGACGATAAAAGAATGCGCTTTGTAGCTGGTTGCCCGCCAGATGCCTTTAGCGAACTGGGCCAGTATTGGGGTAATCCAATTTACAATTGGCAAGTATTGGCAGAGCAGGACTACCGCTGGTGGATTGAGCGCCTGCGTCATAATTTAAAGCTCTTTGACAGTTTGCGAATTGATCATTTTAGAGGCTTTGAGTCTTACTGGCAAATAAGTGCCGATCAAGATACAGCAGTCAACGGCGAGTGGGTCAAGGGCCCGGGCGCGCAGTTTTTCGATACCATTAAAGAGGCCTTGGGCGATGTCGACATTATTGCCGAAGATTTGGGCTTTTTAACTGAAGAAGTCATTAAACTGCGCGAATATACCGGCTTTGCCGGCATGAAAATACTGCAATTTGCCTTTGACCCCTATGGTGACAGTTTGTATTTACCACATAATTTAGTAGAAAACAGTGTTGTTTACACCGGTACGCACGACAATGAAACCATAGTTGGTTGGATGAATTCAGTTGATCAGGCGACGCGCAGTTATGCAATTGACTATTTAAAACTAGATGAACAAGAGGGCTATGCTTGGGGGTTTATTCGCGCTGCTTGGGCATCGGTTAGCCGCCTTGCGATCGTGCCGCTACAAGATTTTTTAGAACTTGATAATTCGGCGAGAATCAATACGCCGGCAACGGCGAGCGACAATTGGCTGTGGCGCGCAGACTACTGCGATTTAACTGACCAGCTAGCCGATAGAATTGCCGATCTTACCATGCGATACAGACGTTAGGAGGAAACCGTGGGAAAGACGACCGATAAACGCCATGTCGACAATACGCGAACAATTATTAAATTAAATCGTTTGCTGATGGAGAAATCACAAAGGGAAATTAGTGAAGGCATTTGTACAGCGTCGCACCTCAGTAAAATAGAATCGGGTGAAACCCATGCTTCAAAATCAATTTTAAAAAAGATTTATCAAAAATTAGATTTAGAGCAAGAATTAGATGAAAAATTTTTAAAAAGTGGCTATAATGACATTGTCGTATTTTATAAAGAGTTTATGTTTAACGAATTCGATGTTACCAATAAACACTTTCCCAACTTAGAAGACAATGAGAAAAAGTTTTTGTCGTCGCCCTATGTATTGGATTACGCAATTGCTAAAATGTCATTTTATAGCGTGCAAAATAGAAAGAGCTACGTCGACTTAAAAGGGCTTTTGTCGACGATAACCAATCATATGAGCGCCGACCAAAAATATCATTACTATCTCTGCTTAGGCATTGATGCCCTCAAAGTGGTGAAAGATATGAAGCGCGCTGATCAATACTTTAAACGCGCTAAAAAATACGGCTATACCGGACAAATCAACTATTGGTTTGGTTATATGTATTTAAAAAAGCGCCAGCCAATTGAAGCGGTCAAAGAACTTGAAAAAGGGCTTGCCAATTATATAAAAGAAGTCAATATCGTTGGCATTATCAGCACCTTTGAACTAATGGGTTTGGTTTACTACTCGGTTTCAGAATACGACAGTGGCATTAGATATTACCAAAAGGCGCTCGAATACACTCAGTTGGCGATCAGTTCGCCCTATCAGGCAAATATAAAAAATCAAATTGCTTGGGGCTACATGCGCCTTGGCAAATACCAATTAGCGCTGGACTTTCTGGTAAAAGATCGTTACAATAGTGACATCACAGTTAATTCTAGTGTCATAAAATTTATTATTGCTTATAAGCTAAAAGACGCGACGATGTTGCAAGAGCTCAGAACAGAATTTAGCTCGCGCAATCGATCGCTACATCGTATGATTTTTGCAATTCTCGATAAAGATCACGACTTCGCCGGCGGTAAGTGGGTATTGGAAGACAGTGAAATAGACGCGCTTTTTGAGTTTGCCCAGTTTACCCACTTTGAACTGGAAAAAGCTTTTTCGGAAATTGCAATTGATTACTACACAATAAAAAAAGACTATCTGCGTGCGCTTGACTACGCCAAGCGCGCCACCAGTTGTACGTTACAGAGTGCAACCAACTCAGAATTTTAAATAGGGGACAAGACATTGACAGTAAACGAGTACATGACGAGAATTAAATCATTGAATCTGAAAAACATCGATGAGGCGCTGCTGCGTGAGGCCTTTTTATTTGGTGAAAAGGCCCATACCGGTCAGCTGCGTAAGTCGGGCGAGCCATTTTTTACGCATCCGACAGAAGTATCGCTGATATTGGCAGATTTAGAAATGGATCAGGATACGCTAATTGCCGGGTTGCTTCACGATGTCATTGAAGACACGCCATATACCTTTGAAGAAATCGCCGAGCGATTTGGCACGCGTGTCGCGCACTTGGTCGATGGCGTCACCAAGCTGGAAAAGATAAACTACGAAACAAAAGAAGAGCGCGAAGCCGAAAATTTACGAAAGATGTTTTTGGCAATGACCGAAGATATTCGCGTAATACTGATAAAACTGGTCGACCGGCTACACAATATGCGCACTTTGAAGTTTCAAGTTGATGAAAAGAAAGTTTCTAAGGCGCGTGAAACGCTAGAGATATATGCACCAATTGCGCATCGTCTCGGTATTTTTAAAATTAAATGGGAACTCGAAGACATTAGCTTGCTCTATTTAGACCCGACTGGTTATTACGACTTAATTGCAAAAATCGATAAAAATAAAGCTGGTCGTGAAACCTATATTAATAACGTGATCGGCATGCTAAAAAAAGAGCTCGACAAAGTCGATATCGCTGCTGAAATCTACGGCCGTTCTAAAAATCTCTATTCAATTTATAAAAAAATGAAATTTCAAAATAAGAATTTTGATGAAATTTTTGACGTTACGGCTGTGCGCATTATCGTCGATTCAGTTAAAGACTGTTACGGCGTGCTCGGCATTGTTCACACCATGTGGAAACCGATCCCGGGTCGCTTTAAAGACTATATCGCCATGCCAAAGGCCAATATGTATCAATCGCTGCACACCACATTAATCAGTGACAAGGGCGACCCCTTTGAAATTCAAATTCGCACTAAAGAAATGCACCAAGTTGCTGAATATGGTATTGCTGCACACTGGAAGTACAAGCAGGGCAACCAAAAAATTGGCAAACTCGAAGAAAAACTGGCTTGGCTCAGACAGATGATGGAAATTCAAAAAGATATGGAAACCCCTGAGGAATTTGTCGAAAGCCTCAAGGCCGACGTCTTTTCGAATATGGTCTACGCCTTTACACCGCGCGGCAAAGTGATTGAATTGCCGATGGGCGCGACACCGGTCGACTTCGCCTATAAAATTCACTCGGCAGTTGGCAATAGTTGTATTGGTGCCAAGGTAGATGGCCGCATTGTACCGCTTAATTTTGTGCTCGAAAATGGCAAAATTGTCGAGATTATCACCAGTAAGAATGCGGCCGGCCCTAGTCGCGACTGGTTGAAGTTTGTCAAGAGCTCAGAGGCTAGAAATAAAATAAGACACTGGTTCAAAAAAGAGCGCCGTGAAGAGAACATCGAAAAGGGCAAAGAGATGATCGAGCGCGAAGTGCGCCGCAATGGCTTTCATATGCGCGACTTCTTAAAGGCAGAATGGCTCAATAAAATATTAAAGCGTTTAACCGTGCGCACACTTGACGACTTATATGCCTCAGTTGGCTACGGCGGTATTCTAACTGGGCAGGTTATTCCCAAATTGCGCGAATTATATAAAGAAGAGGAACGCAAGCAAAAAGCCGATCACTCTATTGAATTAGAAGACATCAACTATAAAACACCGTCTAAGCGCGTGCCGCAAAAAGCCAATCAGGGCATTATCGTCGACGGTATTGACAATACAACTATTCGCTTCGCGCGCTGTTGTAACCCCTTACCGGGTGACAGAATTATCGGCTTTATTACGCGGGGGCGCGGTATAACGGTGCATCGACTCGACTGCAGCAACTTAGAAAACACCGAAGAAGTGCGTAGCCGCTTTATTGAAGTGCACTGGGATACCGAAGAAATGGAGTCTTACGAAACAGAAATTCAAATAGTCGCGCAAGACCGCAAGGGTTTATTAAATGAAATAACCACTTTAATGGGCGAAATAAACGTTACAATAAATGGCGTTAACGCCAAGCGCAACAAAGAAAATGTCGCCTTTATCAACTTTATTTTAGAAATAAAAAACACCGAACAATTAACCAAAATTATTGAGCGCTTTAAGCGCCTACCCGACGTATTGGAAGTAAGGCGCGTTATCGGCTAGGGGGAAACTATGAGAGCAGTTGTGCAAAGAGTGACAGCATCATCGGTTAGCGTCGAAGGGCAAATTGTCGGTCAAATTGGCAATGGCTTAAATGTATTACTGGGTGTCCACGAAGACGATAGCGAAAAAGACATTGCCTACATGGCTGAAAAAATTGTCAATTTACGCATATTTGACGATGCCGACGGCGTGATGAACCTATCGTTGAAAGACACTGCTGGTGAAATGCTCGTGATATCGCAATTTACGCTGCTGGGCAATGCCAAAAAAGGGCGTCGCCCCAGTTATGCCCACGCGGCGCGCCCCGACAAGGCCAATGACTATTATCAGCGCTTTATTGCAGCCGTAAAGAATATGGGTATAACGGTTGCCAGCGGCAAGTTTCAAACCGAAATGTCAGTACAAATAAACAACCATGGTCCGGTGACAATATTAATCGATAGTCACAAACAATTTTAGGAGGGATTATGAAAATAAAAACAATGCCACTCGGTCGACTAGCGGCCAATGGCCACATCGTCTGGAACGAAAAAACGAAACAGGCAGTGATTTTTGACTGCGGCGGCGACGCCGATAAAGTGACTGACTTTTTAGAGGAACGCGGTTTAACGCTTGAGTACATTATATTAACGCATGGTCACAGTGACCACATTATGGGCGTTAACGCCTTAAAGGCTGCTACTTCAGCCAAGATTATTGCCCATATCGAAGAACGCGAAATGCTGTTAGACCCGGGCATAAACTACAGTATAATGCTCGGTGGCGAAGCGGCCGTTATCAAGGCCGACGAGTTTATTGAGGGCGACGAAACCCGCGAAATAATCGGCTACCAGTTTAAGTTTTATCATACGCCGGGTCATTCTAAGGGTGGCATGTGCATTGAAGTTGGCGATCATTTGTTCAGTGGCGACACGCTATTTAAGGGCTCAATTGGTCGCACCGACTTATATGGCGGCAGCATGGCGGTAATTAAAAAGTCGCTCACCAAATTGACACAGTTGTCACATCGTCTCAACGTACATTGCGGGCACGGGCCGTCGACGACGCTGCGCGATGAAGTAAAATACAATCCCTTTTTAAGATGATGCAGATCTATTTAGTCAATCACAATTATCAATACGCCTGTCAGCACATTGCAAGAGTATTTAGCGATCAGGTCATTACGGAAAGTGTCAATGACGCTTTCACACCGCCCGCGACACAACACATTGTCAGTCGCGTGCTTTTTTTTGCCGATAAAACCTTGGTCGAAACTGTGCTGCAAAGTGGCCTGACGATTGATTGCGAAGCAACGTCAGAACTTAGCCCAGGCGCTGACAAGGCCATTTTAAAGCGCGCCGTCAAAAGGGGGCTATTCGACTGTCTGGCGCATTATTTTCAGCATCGTCCCGAATGGGGCATTTTGGTTGGGGTCAGGCCTACTAAACTAGTACACAACATGTTAGATAATGGGCAAACTGTCGGCCAGATTAGCGAAATACTGACCAATCAGTACTATCTTAGCAGCGCTAAAATAAAGCTGCTTCTAGAAATTTGTCAAACCGAAAGAGCGCTCTTGACTTCACTAGAAAAAACTAGTTTTTCAATGTATATCGGCATTCCATTTTGCCCAACGCGCTGTGTTTACTGTTCGTTTACCTCAAATATTACGCAGCGCGGCAGCGCTGAAATTGAACGCTATGTCACAGCGCTGATAGATGAATTAAGGGGCATGCAAAGCGCCTTAAGCGATAAGTATATCGATACCCTATATATTGGTGGCGGTACGCCGGCAATGCTCAGTTGCGAACAAATTGACCGTATATTTAGGGCGATTAAAGCGTATTATCGAACCGATAGAATTCGCGAGATCACCTTTGAAGCAGGTCGCCCCAGATTAATTGATTCGGCGTTGTTAAATTGCCTGCAGCGCAATAACGTCAGCCGACTTTGCATTAATCCACAAACGATGCACGATATAACGCTAAAAAAAATCAATCGGCTACACAGTGTCGCCGATATTAAACAGGCCTTTGCGTTGGTCGACAAATATAATTTTGAAGCGGTTAACGCCGATCTTATCGCCGGCTTGGCCGGCGAAGATGTCACTATGTTCGAACGGTCAATTGAGCAATTACTGAACTATCGACCGGCCAATATCACCGTGCACACGCTGGCTTTAAAACGCGGTTCGAAATTGGCGGAACAGCGCAACAGCAAGGCTTTTACCAGTGAATCTGTCGTAAAAAAACAGCTGGCAGTCGGCGATGCTTTATTGCGTCAAAGCGGCTATCAACCCTATTACATGTACCGCCAAAAATACATGTTGGGCAATCTTGAAAACATTGGCTATTCACTGGCAGAAAAGATGTCAATTTACAATATTGTCATCATGGAAGAAAGGCAATCTATTTTTGCCTTTGGTGCTGGTACAACCAGTAAACTGGTTGGCGAAAACAACGAGATTGAGCGGTTACATAACCCCAAAAATGTCAATTTATACATTGATATTGTCAGACAATTAATCGACAAAAAGCGCAAATTGCTCGGCAAACTCAATTGACGCAACTTTTTGTTTATTGTATAATGATAAGGCAATCACAAAGAAAGAAAGGGGTATTACATGAGCATGATTAAGAAAAGCAAAATTTTATTTGTCGCAATTCTGATTATTGCATTGGCCATCACCGGTTGTTCGGGTGGCAATGAAAATTCAGAATCAGGTGGTTCTGGCGATTCAGCTAAGACGACCAAAGCTGCCGCCGGTTCTAACGCCAAGGCGGGCCCAGCTATCGACAAAGACACCGTTGTTATTTGTACAGCAGACGAAACGCCATCGCTTACGACGGCAGAGCACAACGCCGTTGCTGGCGACTACGTCAACCGCTTAACTTACAATGGCTTATTCAGACTTGACAAAGAGCTCAATCCGCAACCCGATTTGGTTGCCGAGTACAAAACCGAAAATGACGCCAGCGGCGAAGCGACTATTTGGTTAATGACACTCCATGAGGGCATTAAGTTTCACGATGGCTCAGTTATGACGGCAGACGATGTCGTTGCATCTTTGTTAAACGCCAAAAATTCACCTGATGTTGCTTCTTACACAAAATCGTTTGTAACAGTTGAAAAAGTAGACGACTTAACTGTTAAAATTACAACAGACGGTCCGTCAGCAAGTTTGCTATACGACTTGTCTCACCACGGCAATTACATTGTGCCAAAGGCGTTGCTTGATTCTAAGAACGACTTTAACACCAATCCAATTGGTGCTGGCCCTTATAAGTTTGTCGAATGGAAGCGCGGCGAGCAAATTACCTTTACAGTATTTGAAGATTACTTTGATAAAGAACGCGCACCAAAGATTAAAAATATCGTCTGGCGCATTATTCCCGAGGGTGCCGCTAGAACAATCGCCATCGAAAAGGGCGAAGTTGACTATATTATCGAGCTTGACTCTACATCTGTCACCAGCTTAGATGACAATGCCAATGTTGTCGTTATGAAGCAGCCAAGTGTTTCGCACAGCTGGTTGACGGTCAATAACGAAGTTAAACCATTTGATGACATTAACGTCAGAAAGGCAATTAATGCCGCTATTAATAAAGAAGACGTCTTAGTTGTTGCGCTTAACAACATGGGTGTTGTCGCTCAGGCACAGACACCAATGGGCATGTTGGGTGAAAACCCAGAGGGATTCGATAGCTTTGACCTCGAAAAGGCAAAGGCTTACATGGCCGCTTGGGGTGGCGATCCGGCATCAATTACATTAGATGTCATCTGTTCAAACGACACCAAGCGTCGTGCTGCTGAAGTTATTCAGAGCAACTTAAAAGAGCTTGGTATCAACATGACAATTAAGTCAATGGACTTGGCAACCTATTTGTCTGAAACTGCCAGTGGTAATTTCACCGGCTTTATCGGTGGCTACACCTCTAACGAGATGATGTCATTCTTGCGCGGTGTTTATCACTCTTCAAATATTAATTCTTCTAACAAGACGCGTACGGCTAACCCCGAACTCGATGCTTTAATCGACAAGTCTATTACGACAATCGACCAAGCGGAAAGAGAAAAAGTGTTACAAGCTGCTACTAAAATCTTGAACGACAATTGTTACCAAATGCCACTGTATCAAACGTATATTCTAAGCGCGCACAAAGCTGACCTTAAAAATACGTTTATCACAACTGGTGGATCATTCTTTGCTAACGAGTGGAGTTGGGAATAATAAGTAATGCATGAGGTTATTCCTTGGCGGAATAACCTCTTTTTACTGTTAGAGGAGAACATAATGTGGAAATATATATTAAGGCGAATTGTGGCTTTAATTCCCGTTTTAATCGGTGTGACGCTAATTGTTTTTTTGATTATGAGCTTTGCACCAGGTGACCCAGTTAAATCTATTTTAGGTGAACAGGCGACACCTGAAGCCATTGAACAACTAAGAGAAGAATTAGGTCTTAACGACCACGTACTGATACAATACAAAAATTATATGCTAAAGCTGATAAGAGGTGACTTTGGCATTTCTTATAAGACAAAAGTCGGCGTCGTTGATGAAATTGCGGCGCGTCTACCAACGACGATTAAATTGTCGATTTCGGCCATTTTAATTGCCGTTGTCTTTTCAATTCCACTTGGTATTATTGCCGCCATTAAGCAAAATACATGGATCGATGGCGTCAGTATGTTTATTGCCCTCGTGGGTGTATCGATTCCGGTATTCTGGCTCGGCCTAATGCTATTGTTAGGCTTTTCACTAAAACTCGATTGGTTTCCGGCCTCCGGCGCACAAGGCTGGAAATCGTTTGTGCTGCCCAGTATATCACTTGGCTTTTTAAGTATGGCATCAATTGCGCGCGTAACGCGTTCGTCAATGTTAGAGGTCATTCGCCAAGACTATATTAGAACTGCGCGCAGTAAGGGCTTACCCTACGGTAAGGTCGTTCGTAAACACGCCTTGCGCAACGCTTTAATTCCAACTGTTACAGTTGCCGGTTTACAAATTGGTGCGCTATTGGCCGGTTCGGTACTGACCGAAACCGTGTTTGGCTTGCCCGGTATTGGCCGCTTTATGATTCAGTCGCTCAGCGGGCGTGATATTCCCAGCGTTATGGGCTGTATTATCGTCTTTACGCTCTGTTTTTCAGTGGTCAATTTAATTGTCGACTTGTTATACGCTTTTATCGATCCGCGTATTCGGGCGCAGTATTCATAAAGGGGGCAGCATGGTACAAACAAAAACAGGGTCAGCTTATGAAGTGACCAGAAAATACAAAAAACAAAGTCAGTTAAAAGAAATTACCCGCCGTTTATTTAAAAATAAAGCGGCAATTTTGGGCCTAATTATCGTCATATTATTCGTATCTATGGCACTGCTTTCCGGCTTTATCTACGACTATGATGAAGACGTCATCAGTCAGAATATTAAAGAACGCTTACAGTTTCCTTCAAAAGCACACCCCTTTGGCACCGATAGTATGGGGCGCGATGTCTTGGCCAGAGTTGTCTATGGTTCGCGCATTTCGCTATCGGTCGGCATTGCCGCGGTGGCAATTGCCTTGCTGTTGGGTGGTATTTTGGGCGCTATAGCCGGCTACTACGGCAACGTGATCGACAATATTATCATGCGCATTATGGACGTATTTTTGGCAATACCGGGCACTTTGTTTGCCATCACTATTATGGCGGCACTCGGGCCCGATATGAAAAACTTAGTCGTAGCACTGAGTATTGCAACGGTACCGCGCTTTGCCAGAATTGTCAGGGGTTCGGTTATGACCGTGCGCGATAACGAGTACATTGAAGCGGCAAAGGCAATTGGTGCCAATGACTTTAGAATTATTATGGAACACGTTATTCCGAACAGCTTGGCGCCAGTTATCGTACAGACGACGCTCAGCGTAGCGACGATTATTTTGACAATTGCTGGGCTCAGTTTCTTGGGCTTAGGCGTACAGGCACCAGCGCCCGAGTGGGGGGCGATGTTGGCTGAAAACAGGCCTTATCTGCGCGACTACAGCTATTTGACGTTTTTCCCAGGGGTGGCCATTATGTTGACAATACTGGCGCTCAATTTGCTGGGGGACGGTCTGCGCGATGCGCTTGATCCGCGTCTTAAGTAATAGCCATGAAAGATGTACGATAAATAGGAGATATAATGAATAACGAAAATCAAATCAATCAACAGGCGAAAGCTTTAGAACCAGATGATAATGTCGTGCTAAATATAAAAGATCTGTTTGTCGAATACCGCACCGATGACGGCGTTGTCAAGGCACTCAACGGCATGGATTTGGTGTTGGAAAAAGGCGAAACACACGGCCTGGTAGGTGAAACTGGTGCAGGGAAGACGACGACCGGCTTATCGATTCTCAGATTGGTCGCGCAACCGCCCGGTGTTTACGTGTCTGGCGAAATAACCGTCAATGGCAAAAAAATATTTGACCTCAGTGAAAGGGAAATGGGCGATATTCGCGGTAGCGAAGTGTCGATGATCTTTCAGGACCCAATGACATCGCTTAACCCAGTTATTACAGTAGAAGACCAAATTGCTGAAGTTATCGACTTTCATGAAAACGTGTCGTATGACGAAGCGCTTAAGCGCACTCATGAACTGCTCGAATTGGTCGGCATTCCGGCAGAGCGCGGCAAAGAGTTCCCGCACCAATTTTCCGGTGGCATGAAACAGCGCGTTGTCATTGCCATCGCATTGGCTTGTAAGCCCAATATTCTGATTGCTGACGAACCGACGACAGCACTTGACGTCACGATTCAGGCGCAGGTACTGGCAATGATGCGCGACCTCAAAAAAGAATATGACACGTCGCTGTTAATGATTACGCACGATTTGGGCGTCGTCGCTGAAATATGCGACCGTGTATCGGTTGTCTACGCCGGCGAAATTATCGAGCAGGGCACGCTGGTAGACATCTTTGACAACACGCGCCATCCATACACCGAGGGGCTGTTTAATTCGCTACCAAACATGAAAAACCGCAGTGCTGAACTAAAGCCAATCAAGGGCTTAATGCCTGACCCGATGAACTTGCCAAGCGGCTGTCCATTTCATCCGCGTTGTGACTATGCCAAAGAAATCTGTTCACAAGAGGCTGCGCCACTGACGCGACGCAACGGCACGCACTATGTTAAATGTCATTTATATACGGCAGAAAACATCGATAAAGGGGGGCAGATAAAACGTGGCTAATCCAATTCTCGAAGTCAAGGGTTTAAAAAAGTATTTTAAGACAAAGCGTGGCATGCTACACGCCGTTGACGATGTCAGCTTTTCAATAGAAAAGGGCAAAACGCTCGGCATTGTCGGCGAATCTGGCTGTGGCAAGTCGACGACGGGGCGTACGATTTTGCGCCTGCTAGAACCAACTGGGGGCGATATATTCTTTGAGGGTGAAAATTTAAGTCAGTTGAGCCCACTTGAAATGCGCAATAAGCGCAAAGATCTACAAATTATATTTCAAGACCCCTTTTCATCGCTCAATCCGCGTAAGACAATCAGCCAAACCATTATGGAGCCGATGATTATTCACAAAATGTACAAGACAAAGGCCGAAATGACCGAAAAGGTATTGGAAACCATGGAACTGGTCGGTTTGGCAGAGCGCTTTTTTAATACTTATCCGCATGAGCTAGATGGCGGTCGTCGCCAGCGCATCGGCATTGCCAGAGCACTGGCGCTGAATCCCAAGTTTATCGTCTGTGATGAGCCGGTTTCGGCGCTCGATGTATCGATTCAGGCGCAAATACTCAACCTGATGAAAAATTTACAGAAAAAGATGAACTTAACCTACATGTTTATTACACACGATTTGTCTGTTGTCAATCACTTTAGTGATGATATTGGCGTCATGTATTTGGGCAGACTAATCGAGAAGGCGCCGGCTGAAGAGTTGTTCGCCAACCCGATGCACCCATATACCAAGGCGCTACTCAGTGCCATACCGGTACCAGATATACACTATAAGAGCGAAAGGGTAATACTGGAAGGCGAAATCACTTCACCGATTGAACCGCCTAACAAGTGCCGCTTCGCCAATCGCTGCCCGCGCGTGCACGACAGGTGCAATAGTGATGAACCATGCCTAAGAGAAGTAGCGCCACAACACTTGGTGTCGTGCTTTTTACACGAGTAGCAGTCGCACATTAAATTGTGCAAATTATCAGAAATCAATTGACGATAGATAGATTATATGATAGTCTTACCTAAGTAATAGTGATTATTGTGAGGTAGATATGTTTGTTTTATCAACTACAAGTATAATTAGCGCAATTATTAGCATTATTGACAATGACAATAATGTCAGTTTACGTTGCGCTGGTTAGTGAGTAAGTGGTAATACAAAGACCTACGACCTATCGGTGCAGCGCCGATAGGTTTTTTTATAACGATTATAAGGAGATATGCGATGACTAAAATGTACTATGAAAAAGATTGTAATTTTGACCACTTAAAACAAAAGAAAATTGCCGTTGTCGGCTATGGTAGCCAAGGCCATGCCCATGCCCTCAATTTAAAAGAGAGCGGTTGTGATGTAGTGGTCGGCTTATACGAGGGTTCAAAGAGCGCCCAGCTGGCAGAACAAAGTGGCTTAACAGTTGCGCTAACTGCCGAAGCCGTCAAAAGCGCCGATGTCGTCTTTATGCTTGTCAACGATGAAAAAATGGTTGAAATCTATAAAAGAGATGTCGCACCAAATTTGTCAGAAAACATGACATTGGGGTTTGCGCACGGCTTTAATATTCACTTTAATCAAATTGTACCACCGGAAAATGTCGACGTTATTATGGTTGCACCAAAGGGGCCGGGCCACACCGTGCGCAGTCAGTATCAAGAAGGTAAGGGCGTACCCTGCCTATTTGCCGTTTACCAAGACCACAGTGGCAAGGCACAAGAAACAGCACTTGCTTATGCCATGGGCATTGGCGGCGCCAGAGCTGGCGTATTGGAAACTACCTTTAAAGAGGAAACCGAAACCGATTTATTTGGTGAGCAGTGCGTGCTGTGCGGCGGTGTTGTATCGTTGATGAAAGCCGGTTTTGATACATTAGTAGAAGCTGGTTATCAGCCAGAAAGTGCCTATTTTGAATGTGTTCATGAAATGAAGTTGATTATTGATTTAGTCGTACAGCGCGGTTTCTCTGGTATGCGCGATTCAATTAGTGATACGGCCGAATTTGGCGATTACTCAGTTGGCAAGCGCATGATCACCGAGCAGACAAAGGCCGAAATGAAAAAAGTGCTATCAGAAATACAAGATGGCAGCTTTGCCAAGTCGTGGATATTGGAGAATAAAGCCGGACGCGCTTCATTTTTGGCTAAAAGGCGCATCGAACGCGAACACTTAGTAGAAAAAGTTGGCGAAGACCTCAGAAATAAAATGAGTTGGACAAATAACAAAAAATAAAAATTAAATAGGAGAGTATATGAATAGTGATTTTGTAACAAAGGGTTCGCACAATGCACCCAAACGGGCATTGTTTAAGTCGATGGGCTACTCTGATGCGCAATTGCGCAAGCCATTAATCGGCATTGTCAATTCGTTTAACGAAGTGGTGCCAGGCCATATTCACCTCAATACCATTGCCAAATCGGTTAAAGAGGGCGTTTTAATGAGCGGTGGCACGCCAATGGAGTTTAACACCATTGCAGTTTGTGATGGCTTGGCAATGGGGCACGACGGCATGCGCTATTCGCTGAGCAGTCGTGAACTGATTGCCGACACTGTCGAATCAATGGTGCGCGCGCATAAATTTGATGCCTTGGTGTTTATTCCCAACTGCGATAAAGTAGTGCCTGGTATGTTAATGGCCTGTGCCAGATTGAATATACCCAGTATTTTTGTATCAGGCGGCCCAATGCTGTCTGATGGCAGTGACTTAAACTCCGTATTTGAGGCCGTTGGCGCCTTTAAAATCAATAAAATTAACGAAGAACAACTACTGGCAATCGAAGAAAAGGCCTGTCCCTCTTGCGGCTCTTGTTCGGGCATGTTTACCGCCAATTCAATGAATTGTCTATCAGAAGCACTTGGTATTGCACTCCCCGGCAACGGCAGCGTGCCAGCAGTACATGCTAATCGCCTGCGCCTTGCCAAATACGCCGGCGTTCAAATAATGAACATATTAGCGGCAGATGTCAGACCACGTGATATTATGACAGAGGCGGCGCTCAATAACGCACTAACTGTTGATATGGCACTGGGTTGTTCAACCAACTCGGTTTTACATTTACTTGCCATTGCACATGAACTGGCGGTCGATTTAAAAATCGATCGCGTCAACGAAATTAGTGCAAAAACGCCTAATTTGTGTAAACTTGCACCAGCCGGACCGCATCATATGCAAGACCTTAACGATGCCGGCGGCGTTTATCGCGTTATTGCCGAATTGGCAACAGGCGGTTTAATCGACGAGAGTTGCCAAACGGTAACAGGCAAGACGATGGGTGAAAACATAAAAGCTGTTAAGCGAGTTGAGGCTAAGGCGGTGCGCCCGTTTGATAATCCCTATTCAAAGACGGGTGGTTTAGCGGCATTATTTGGCAATATTGCACCAAATGGTGCAATTGTCAAGCGCAGTGCTGTCGCGCCTGAAATGCTGCACTATACCGGTAAGGCACGCGTTTTTAATTCTGAAGAAGACGCAGTAGAAGCCATATATCAATCTAAGATAAAAGCGGGCGATGTCGTCGTTATACGCTACGAAGGGCCAAAAGGTGGGCCGGGCATGCGTGAAATGTTGACACCTACTTCGGCAATAGCCGGCATGGGCTTAGATGCATCTGTTGCGTTGATTACCGATGGCCGTTTTTCTGGCGCAACGCGCGGTGCGGCAATTGGTCATATATCGCCTGAAGCGATGGCGGGTGGTTTAATCGCCTATGTAAAAGAGGGTGATTTAATAGAGATAGATATATCAAATTACAGCATTTCGCTGTTGGTTTCAGAAGAAGAAATTGCTGAGCGCAAAAAGACAATGCAGTTAAAATCTAATGATCACTTAACGGGTTATTTAAAGCGCTATGCTAGATATGTTGCGTCGGCTGATCGCGGTGCGATTGTAGAATAGATTTTTTGGAAGCAAGCGCTTTACTGTCGTCTCGCTTTATATTGGCGGTTGAAACGAAAGCGCTTTTGGGTATCACGGCACTTTCTGACAATCTAAGCAGATTGCTTGCAATCTGCTGCGTCGCAAGTTTTTTATTTGTTTCATTGGTTTTTTAGAATTGGAACAAATAAAATAACG
>PDWI01000353.1_pt1 | contig 81250 bp, 70 predicted proteins | sample 1430891 | NCBI WGS metagenome assembly PDWI01 (sample SAMN01162508, study PRJNA174530) | Oral metagenome, whole genome shotgun sequencing project. | biome: Marine environment; feature: Marine mammal; material: Swab sample of the gingival sulcus; isolation source: swab sample of gingival sulcus... | reverse complement strand
CGAGCCGTTGGCCAAGATGATCGAAGCCGAGAAGGTCACCTTCGGTGCCGGGGTGCCGACGATCTGGAACGACCTGCTGCAGTATCTCGACACGCACGATGTCGATGTCTCCAGCTGCCGTTCCCTCATGGTCGGTGGGTCAGCCGTCCCGCCACCACTGATGAAGGCGTTCTACGACAAGCACAACATCGGCATCGTGCAGGCGTGGGGGATGACCGAGATGTCACCGGTCGGCACCTTGGCTGTCGCACCAGCGGAAGTCGACAAAGGTGGTGACGAGTATTGGCGTTACACCTCGACCCAGGGGCGGCTGTTGCCCGGGGTCGAGGCCCGGCTCATCGGCCCGGATGATGTCGTCGAACCGTGGGATGGTGAGACTGTCGGTGAGCTCGAGGTGCGGGGGCCGTGGATCACCGGTTCCTACTACGCCGACGGCAGCGAATCCGAGGCTGAGCTGGCTGAGATAGCAGCGAAGTTCCATGACGGCTGGTTGCGGACCGGAGATGTCGGCTCGCTCACCGCGGACGGTTTCCTCGTGTTGACCGATCGTGCCAAGGACGTGATCAAGAGCGGGGGTGAATGGATCTCGTCGGTCGATCTGGAGAACATCATCATGGGCCACCCGGACGTCCTCGAGGCCTCGGTCGTGGGTGTGCCCGACGACCGGTGGGGTGAACGGCCGCTGGCCAGTGTGGTGTTGGCCTCGGGCACGTCGACGACGGTTGAGGAGATCAAGGCCTGGATGGACGGCAAGACCGCGAAGTGGATGATCCCCGAACGCTGGGCCATCATCGACGAGGTCCCCAAGACCAGCGTCGGCAAGTTCGACAAGAAGGTCCTGCGCAAGCAATACGCCAACGGCGACCTCGACGTCTCACTGGTCGACTGACGCTAGACCGGACGGCAGGTAGTTGCCACGGCGCCTGCCTCGATCGTTCACCAGCCGTCAGGTTCGGGTTTCAACCACGAGCCGCCTCGGGATAAACCCCGAGGCGGCTCGTCTGGTGTGGAACGACTAGGAACGACTAGGACAGACGCTCGTAGATGATCGCCATGCCCTGACCGCCGCCGACGCACATCGTCTCGAGTCCGAACTGGGCGTCGCGCTCCTGCATGGCGTGCAACAAGGTGGTGGTGATCCGCGCTCCCGTACAGCCGAAGGGGTGACCGAGAGCGATCGCGCCACCGCGGACGTTGAGCTTGTCGAAGTCCATCCCGAGTTGATCGGCCGATGGCAGCACCTGGGAGGCGAAGGCCTCGTTAATCTCGTAGAGATCCATGTCGTCGATGGTCATGCCGGCCAGTTTGAGGGCCTTGCGGGTGGCTTCGATCGGACCCAGACCCATGAGCTCCGGGGAGAGTGCGCTTGCTGCTGTCGCGACGACCCGGGCCATCGGTGTCAGGCCGTGATCCTTCGCGAACGTGTCGCTGGTGACGATCACGGTGGCGGCACCGTCGTTGAGGGCGCAGCAGTTGCCGGCTGTCACAGTGCCGTTCTCACGGAATACCGGCTTGAGGCTCTGCAGAGCTTCCAGGGTGGTGCCGGGACGTGGGCCATCGTCGGTGTCGACGACCGAACCGTCCGGCAGCGTGATGGGAGTGATCTCGGCAGCGTAGAAGCCGTCTTCGATAGCCTTGCCGGCTCGCTGCTGCGAGATCAGGCCCCACTCGTCCTGGCGCTCGCGGCTGATGCCGTGGATCTGGGCGACGTTCTCGGCGGTCTGCCCCATCGCAATGTAGATGTTGGGCAGGTTGCCGCTTTCACGCGGGTCGACCCACGGAGCACCCTGCTTGGCCTGCTCTTCGGACCGGGCGATGGCTTCGTGGAACTTGGGGTTGATGTCATCGGGATCCATGCCTCCGGCACCCACGAAGTTGGTGTATTGCGACACCGACTCCACGCCGCCAGTGATGAAGGCGTGCCCCTCACCTGCTTTGATCGCGTGGAAGGCCATCCGAGTGGTCTGAACGCTGGTCGCGCAGAAGCGGTTCACCGACGTGCCGGGCAGCGCGTCGTTGCCCAGCAGCACCGCGATCACTCGGGCGAAGTTGGCGCCGTGTTTGCCGGAGAGCTCGGCGGCGCCCCAGATCACGTCTTCGAAGGCGGACAGGTCAAGCTCCGGCACCTTCGCCAACGCGGATTCGATGACCTGCACCGACAGATCGTCGGGCCGGACGTCCTTGAGGGAGCCCTTGACGGCTCGGCCGATCGGGGAGCGGGCGGTGGCGACGACGACTGCCTCGGGCATGGGATCCTCCTGGTTTGGCGGGTGCACGCTAGTTCGCAAGTGATCGTATTGGCGTGCGCCGCGACGTGCCAGCGATCCCAGCCCGTGACATTGGACTCTGTGCCGACTACCAGCTCACGTCGATGATGCCGACCACCAACTCATGCCGATGATGCCCACTACCGGCTCACGCCACAATCGTGACCCGGGTTGAGACCTCGGTCAGGCCTGACCGGTCTTGCGCAGCACGTCCTGGAACCAGTCGACGCTCGTGTCGAAGGCTTTGTGCCCGGCGATCCGCGGGAACTCGATGGCGCGCAGCTCGTCGCCCTGCTCTTCGTCGTTGCCGATGACCCCGGGCGTGCCGGCGATCGCAGCTTCGACGGCCTTGTCGACCATGGCTTTGATCAGCGCGAGGTCCTGCTTGTTGGCCGCGGCCGAACGGCTGAAGTAGCCCGACTTCTGCACCATCGTCTTCTCTGCGCCGAGCTTGGCGGCGAACTGCTTGGCGAAATACTGGCCCGGGTTGATCATGTCGAGTTTGACGTGCCCGAACGGGTCTCGCGGCACGTCCTCACCAGCAGCCTCCATTTGGGCCACGATGTCCGACACGCCGGCACCCTCGGAGATGAAGAGGTTGACGCAACCGACCTCGTCCATGACCTTGGTCAGCCGCTTGGCCTCGGCGTCGAGGTCGATGTGGATCTCGGGCACGTAGACGCCGTGGATCGCCCACCGCTCGGCGCTCAGACCGAACGACGGCACCCATTCCTGCGCGGCGTGCCACGCCTGGTAGTTCGAAGCGGCCTTGCCGGTGAGCCAGCCGCAACCACGGCCCATGACCTCGTGGATGATCAGCATCCGCGGGTTGGAGCCATGCTCGGCGAGCACGTTCTGGGCGAAAATGCTGGCTTGCTCGGCCGCGGTGTCCGCACCCAGGCTCTGGCGGATCGGCACCACGTCGTTGTCGATGGTCTTGGGCAGCCCGACGACGGTCAGCTCGTACCCCTGCTCGTGCAGGAACGCTGCCAGGTCGGCGGCTGTCGTGTTCGTGTCGTCGCCGCCGATGGTGTGCAGCACGTCGACCCCGTCGGCCTTGAGCTTCTCGGCAGCGACCTCGAGCGGGTTCTCGCCCTCCTGCACCAAGCCGCGCTTGACGAGGTCCTTGGCATTGGTCAGCTTGACCCGGCTGTTGCCGATCGGGCTGCCACCGTAGTTGTGCAGCAAGTGCGCCTTGGCGCGGGTTTCGTCGTCGACTACGAGGTAGTTCCCGGCGAGCACGCCGTGATAGCCGTGTAGGTAGCCGATGATCTCGGCATCGGGCAGCACCTCGGTGTAGCGCTGGATGAGCCCACCGACCGCGGAGGACAGGCAGGGGGCGTAGCCACCAGCGGTGAGCAGCGCGACTCGGCGGATCTCACGGGACATGGGTCACCTCTTCGACTCGGGACTCTGACGTCGGGACCCAGCCTATTGCGGTATGCCGACCGTGCGTCCAGGTGCCCACCTGGGCTTGTCGGCGCGGTGTTCCGGATGAGACGCAGTGCGTATGCCGGGGCTAGAGCCCGGTCGTATGGCTGAGCCGATCTCTTGGTCGAGCGCTGAACCGACCGGTGCGCAACGGACCGAGTCCGCCGCGGCCGCTGGATTTGGTCCGGGTGATCCACGGGGATGTCGGGGACCGGGCCCTGAGGTACCGCCAATTGCTCTACCAGACAATGGATTTGGCTGATAACGAGGTGGCTTGCTCACCGTGTTGTTGCTGCGTGGGGCTCAAGCACCGGGGGAGCTGAAGACCCGGACCGACCGGTTGCCCGGTTTCCCGGACCGGGAAGGGGTCGAAGCGTGCCTGGCTCGGATGGCGAAAGCCGGGCTGGTGCAGGAGTTGCCGAGGGGTTCGGGCCAGCATGATCGGCGGTGGGTGCATCTGCTCGGTGAGGTTGCCGCGGTGCAGCAGTAGGACGTCGAGCCGGTCGACCTGGAGGTCGTCCTCGCTGCGGCCCGCAGGCCCGCGACGCGGAAGTGCGCGCGGCATACGACGCGGTTGCCGCGGCCTATGCGACGGAGGTCGCCGACGAGTTGGCCGATAGGCCGTTCGCCCGATGGTTGCTCGAACGGATCGCGGATCTGGCCGGACCGCACCCGATCGTCGACGTCGGCTGTGGTCCAGGGCACGTCGCGACGCACCTGGCAGCAGCCGGCGCGGACGTCACAGGTCTCGACCTGTCCCCGGCGATGATCGCCCAGGGACGTGAGCGCTATCCGGACGTCAGCTTCCGCGCCGGCGATCTCCGCGACCTCATGCGCCCGGCATCGGCCCCGCGTTGGGGTGCCGTGTTCGCCTGGTACGCGCTGATCCACCTGGCGCCGTCCGAGCTGCCGACTGTCGTGGCGGCCTTGGCCAGGGTGGTCCGGCGGCGGATGGGTCGCGATCGCCGTACACACCGGATCGCAGGTGCGGCATCTCGACGAATACCTCGGCGCCACGAATACCTCGGCGCCCAAGTCGATCTCGATACCGTGCTGCACGACCCGACGCACGTGCATGCCGCGGTGACCATAACCGGACTGCGGGCGGCCGAGTATTGCCTTGGGGGGCCGGTCGCCGGCGAAACAGCCACGGAATGCCTCGAAGTGCTCGCGCAGCGATCCCAATAGCCTTGCGACACTGCGATTCCTGTAACCCTGCTATTCCTAGGACACCGCGATTCCCACGACACCGCGATACCCACGACACCGCGGGATCGCGACACCGCGAGGTGGCGACACCGCGAGATCGCGGCACGTCTACAACGGCAACAGTCCCTTGGCGAGGTCGCGGCGCACGGCCTCTTGCTCCGGGGCGCCCGTGTGCCCGGGGAATCCACCGTGCCGGAACACCCAGTTGAGGTAGGACACGAAAGGCATGGTGGTCACACCCGCGAAGACCCCGTCGGCGCAGGAGTCGGGCACCACGACCCCGTAGGGCAGGCCGCCACTGACGTTGGCCTTGTGGTAGCCGTCGGGGGAGAGCGGTAGCACCGTCAACCCACCCCCGCTGCGGTCGTCGGGAGTCTCGATCTCACCTTCCGGTGGACCTTCGCGCCAGCGTTCCCGTCCCACCCGCAGATAGTCGCCGATCGGTCCCCACTCGGGATGGGCGGAGCCCTCCAGCTGCACGACGAGCGGGTCAGCATTGGCCGAGGTCGACCACTGGGGATGAGTGCCAACTAGCCACACGTCACCGACGATCCGCACCCAGGACAGCACCGTCAACGGCACCGGCCCGAACTGCTCGTCAAGCCAGGCGGCATGGGTCTCCGCCCGCTCCGTGGGTGGCAGATGCGCCGGGGTCGGGGTGCGCTCGTCATCGTTCTCATGCGCGCGAAAGCCGTGCCGCGCCAACCGATCCACGATGACCTCGACGTTGTGCAGTGCCCGCCGCGCCATCTCGTCGCACACCAACTGGGCCTGCTCCCGGTAGTCCGGCAACCGAACTGCGGCACCGAACTGCCGCAACTCGTGCCATACCCCTGACCGCTCGCCATCCTGGTAGCGAGCCAGCCAATCGGGTGCCATCGGTGCTCCTCGGGTCCGGGCAGGCCGGGCGATCAGCGCCGACCTCCTGGTTCCAGCCTACGGCCCGCACGGACGGAGGCCCCCAGCCACATCGAAGGGAAGTCACCCCTGACACCGTGGGCGGCGACCGCGTCGCTTCGCCACGGACGGAGGTCCCCAGCCACATCGAAGGGAAGCCACCCCTGACACGGTGGGCGGCGACCGCGCTACGTCGGATCGTGCCCGTCGGGTGATGCTGACCGGGTCGCCGGGTCGCCACGGAACCCAGCACGTTCCGAGCTGTCGCGCGGGGCAACTCCAGACGGTGACTGTCGGCCGGGGCTCGGAGCTCAAGATGTCGCCTGGGTTGGGGCGGGCTGGGGGTGGTGGTCAGCATCGTCGGTGCTCCGTCTGCCATGGCCGCGATCGCTCGGATGCGACCCGGTGGAACTCGACGGTTTTGCTGCCGTGCTGGTCGGTGTCGATCTGGTGGGTGTAGGTGGGGTCGTGGACCCGGTGGTGATGGAACCCGCACAACGGCACAGCCATATCGAGGGTGGTGTGCCCGCCGGTGGACCAGGGGTGTTCGTGGTGCAGGTCGCACCAGGCATACGGCCGGTCACAGCCGGTGGCGGCGCATTCGGTGTACCGGGTCGCTAACGCGGTGTGTTGAGCTTCGGTGAAGAACCGTCGGGTCCGGCCGAGGTCGAGTGGGAGTGATTCTCCGTCGAGGACGGCGGGGACGATCCCCGCAGTGCAGGCCAGGCGCCGGGCCTGTCCGGCGGTGATCGTCTGCCCGGTATCGACCCGGGCGACCCCGAGGTCGGTGCGGAGGGTGGCCAGATCGGTGGTGACGACGATGGTCGCGGCGGCTTTGCGGGTGAGCCGGGAGTAGGTCGGTGAACGCGAGCCCGGAGGCGTGAGCCCAATCCGACGTCGCCTGCCCTCCACCACTGTCGGCAGGCGTGTGTTCGGTGGTGTCACGGGTCACCGTCGAGCTGCTGCGTCGGGGTGAAGCCAGTTGTTGGATGGCTTTGGTCAGGATGCTCGCAGCCAGGGTCGGGATCGTGAACCAGCCACTACTGGTCCCATCGCCGTTGTCCCGGATCGTCAACCGAGCCAGCCTCCGGGCCCGCTGCTGTTCGTCCCGCACCAGGTGGGCTTCATGCTCAGCGACCTGCGCCGCGTCTCGTTCAGCGAACGCGAGCGCCGTCCGGGACGCCCGCCGTAACCGGTCCGGATCGAGGCGACTAGCAGCCGTGACCAGGCCAGCTTCGACCCGGTCCCGTTCGGCAGGGGTCACATTTCCGCCAGCCGGACCTGACCCGCAGCCTCCCGACCAGTCGTTCTCGTCGTCGACGCCAACCACGCCCCCGTACTCGCATGCCCCGCCTGCGCCGCGACATCCGACCGGGCCGCCGCCGACACCACCCGTAACCGGATAGCTTCCACCCGACGCACCAGCCGTTCCACCGACCGCACCGCCGCCGCACACTCGGCAACCGACACCACCTGGCCGGTCAACGCCGGAGCCCCCACGAGAGCATCGACAGCAGCATGAGCAGCCTCGAGCCCGGCCATCAGGCCCACCCGAGACACCACACCAGCTGTCGAACACATGTACACACACTACGAGCAGGCACCGACACCCCAAACCCCAAGCCGCTCGCCTGTGGACAACACCCGACCACCCCAAAGGGCTGTGGGCAACCAGGGAGTTCGTCATGACCTAGAGTGGGTCGCGATCGGAGGAGAGTATGAGACTTGCGACCAGCGTCGACGAGGGGGGCAACTCGGCCCGCGCATGGGGCAAAGCACGTCTGGTTGCCGTTGCCGACGTCACCGACGGTGCCATCGCCGATTGGCAGGTGCATGCGGTGGGGTGGGATGAGCTGCACGGCACCGGCGCGCACGGCTCGCATCACGCCCGAATAGCGGCATTCCTGCGCGAGCACGAGATCGACATGGTCGTCGCCCCACACGTCGGTGACGGGATGCTCCGAATGCTCTCGACGATGGGGATCTCGCTCGGCTCGGCCACCCCCGGCGATGCCCAGGCGTCCGTTCTGCAAGCCGCCGAAAACGCGGAGAACGCCTCGTCGTAGCCGGAGCCGGTGGTCGACACGAGCATGTCGGCTTCCCTATTCACGGATGCAGGATTATTTGCACGCGCCGAAGTCGATCCAGGAGCACTACCTGCTCCGGCTCGTTTGCATACTGCAGTTCGTCTTCGGCGTCACTCGGCCTCGACGTGCCCCAATTGACGTCAGCCGCAGGCCGTTTCGGTGCCATGGACTGGGTCACAACGGCCGAGATTCACTCGCGCCGAGCGTGAGTGAGGCGCTCGAAACGGCAGGGTAGGCCGAGGGATCAGGAAGGGGCTACGACCCGGACGTCGAGGCCAGGGATGCCAGCGAAGTCCCGCGGGTTGGCTGTGTAGAGGGGCAGATCGTTCGCGATGGCAATAGCGGCGATGAGCGCGTCGTACGCTCGGGCGGCGGGCTTGCGGCCGGAGTCTCTCAAGGCCGCCGCGACGGCACCGAACGATCGAGCGGCTGCGGCATCGAACGGGATGGGATCGAAGTCCGCTTCGGCCAGCTGTAGATGAGCTTGGCGAGCCGCTCGGGTGGCGTCGTCCTTGGCTACCAGCGGTCCTGCAGAGAGTTCGGCCAGAGTTATCGCGGTGATGGCCGCCTCCGCCGGTAGCGAGTCGGCATCGAGGGTGCCGAGCAGGATGAGCGTCGAGGTGTCGAGCACACCGCGGTCGGGTTGGGTTCGGGTCACAGTGATGGGTCGAGGACATCGTCGAGGTCGGCGCGCAGCGCCGCCAGGCTGAACGGGGGTAGCTTGGCACGACGATCGATGAGGTCCGCGGTGCGCTGGGGTCGACGGCGAAGAGGCCGGAGAGCCGCCACGGGCTCGCCGTCCCTGGTGACTGTTAAGTGCTCACCGCTTGCTACTCGCCGGAGCACATCGGCGCTGTGGTTGCGCAAGTCGCGGACCGGTACTTCGCTCACCAGTCGAGAGTATCACGCGTGATACACCTTGACCGGGGATGCGGCGCAACGGCAGGCACGAGCGCAGGCCGCGGGAGACCGGTGCAACGTGTTCCCGGGATACCCACGGCGTCGTACCGCGGACTCACCCTTCGGGCAGTGGGCACCTCAGTCCGGTCCCATGAGCAGGGCAGTACCCACCGGGGTTCTTGTGCAGGTAGCCCTGGTGGTAGTCCTCGGCCAGATAGAACGGCCCGGCCTCGTCCGCTGAGCGGATCTCCGTCGTGATTTCACCGAAGCCTCTGGCCCGCAGAGCCTTCTGGAAGGCCGAGCGCGAGTCGAGCGCGGCAGATTCCTGCTCGGGGGTGGTCCAGAAGACCGCAGATCGGTATGCCGTGCCGACGTCGTTTCCCTGTCGCATTCCTTGGGTGGGGTCGTGTTCTCCCAGAAGACGGTCAGCAACTGGCGGGCATTCGTGCGGTCCGGGTCGTAGACGACCCGCACCGTCTCGGCGTGTCCGGTGCGTCCGGTGCAGGTCTCCTCGTAGGTGGGGTGAGGGGTGTAGCCGCCCATGTAGCCGACCGCGGTGACGACGATGCCGGGCTGGCTCCAGAAGAGCCGTTCGGCTCCCCAGAAGCAGCCCATCGCGACGTGAAGCACCTTCGCGTCCTCCGGCCACGGGCCCTCCAACGGCGTGCCGAGCACGGCGTGGGCCGCGGTCACGGCATACGGGCGATGGTCTCGCCCCGGAAGCGCCTCACCCGGGGTCACCATCGCAGTCTTCCGGCCGAACAAGAGTCCCATCCGGTCAGTATCGCTGATCCATCGCTGATCCGCCGCGATCCCGGTCCATGCCTTACCCCGCCTGACTCGCCTGCTCGACCGGCCACGTTTCGGACCGCATTCTGGTCGCAACCTGTGACGTCGCGCAGGTCGCTTTGCTAGACTTGACGTTTCCCATCGGGCCAGTGCCCCGCGTGCCAGCGGCTCCCTCGCATGGCTCGCGCGCAGCCCGCGCGACCCGAATGACATCCGAGCAGTGCGTTCTGGCGACGCATTGCCCGAACAAGGAGTAAGAAGACGTGACCGAGACCGCGAAGAGCGCCTACCTCACGCCCGAGGCTCGTGATCGGCTCAAGGCCGAGCTGGAGCACCTCTCCACCGAGGGTCGCGTTGAACTGAGCAAACGCATCGAGGCCGCGCGGCTCGAGGGCGACCTGCGCGAGAACGGCGGCTATCACGCCGCCAAGGAAGAGCAGGGCAAGATGGAGGCCCGCATCCGCCAGATCACGCAGCTGCTGGAGACCGCGACCGTCGGCGAGACGCCTCCGCCGGACGACGGGGTCGTCGAGCCGGGCATGGTCGTCACGGTCGAGATGTTCGGCGACGAGGAGACCTTCCTTCTCGGGCACCGCGAGATCCAGGGACACACGGATCTGCAGGTCTTCAGCTCGGCCAGTCCGCTTGGCTCGGCGGTCAACGGCCGCAGCGTCGGCGAAACGGTGAGTTACGAGGCACCCAGCGGCAAGACGATCGAGGTCAAGATCCTGCAGACCAGTCCCTACACCGGCTGAGCCGCCCCGCACAGCCCGGGCGTGCTGACCGGCTCGCGCCCCGCCTGCTTCGATGACTCCGACATCGACGAGGCCTCGAGGGTCACGGTGCTGCGTCGACCCGGATGCAGTCGTGGACGATGCCGGCGAAAGCCAACGTCGTCGTGCGGATTGTGGCCGTCTGGCTCGTCGTGCGTTCCGGGGACGGCCCGACGGTGGTGCGTAGCGTGCCGACGACGTTCTTCTTGAAGTCCTGGGCTTGCAGCGTGCACACGACTGTTGCGTCCGGCGACTTGTTCACCGTGAAGGTGAGGTTGAGGGTGCGCTCGTCGAGCGCCTCCCAGGCGACTGCCTTGGCGTGCACCTTTTCGTCGGCGACGGACAGGACCCGCCAGGAGGCGAACACGAGGAAGGCCACGGTGAAGGCGATGCCGAGCGCCCACCACCTGCGGTGTCCAGAAGCTGGGCGCGGCGCTGCCACGTGCGCTCCTTGTCGATCGGGGTGGAATGATGGTCCACGGTAGTCCACCCTAGGGGCTCCCACAGGCTCCACCACATCTTCGAGAGGCAGTATGCCGTCCACCCCCGACCACCTGCCGGCGTCGGCCGATCGCCCTGTGACGGCGGCAGACTCGCGGCCCTATACCGGGTTCCGACTACTGGCCGTGCACGCACACCCGGACGACGAGTCGAGCAAGGGTGCTGCGGCGACCGCAAAGTACGTCGCCGGTGGCGCCCGGGTGCTCGTCGTCTCGTGCACCGGTGGTGAGCGTGGCGACGTGCTCAACGACAAGCTCAAGGACGACCCGCACATCAAGCGTGACCTCGTGCAGGTGCGTCGCGACGAGATGGCAGCAGCACAGCAAGCCCTCGGCTGCGAGCACGTGTGGCTGGGGTTCATGGACTCGGGCCTGCCTCAAGGAGATCCACTGCCTCCGCTGCCGGACGGGTGCTTCGCGCGGGAGCCGTTGACGGTGACGGCGGAGGCCCTGGTCCGGGTCGTGCGGGACTTCCGACCACACGTGATGACGACCTACGACGAACACGGCGGCTACCCCCACCCCGACCACATCATGACCTACACCGTGTCGATGGCGGCTTTCGAAGCCGCCGGTCAGCCCACGGCATACCCGCGCGCTGGTGCACCCTGGCAGCCACTCAAGATCTACTACAACCAATCGCATTCCGGCGAACGCATTCGGACCTTCCACGAGGCGCTGCTGGCTCGCGGTGAGGACTCGCCGTACACGGAGTGGGTGGCGGCGATCGAAAAGCGCCCTCCCCGCCGGATCACGACCCGGGTGCCGTGCGCGGAGTACTTCCCGGTGCGCGACCGGGCTCTGCTTGCCCATGCGACCCAGGTCGACCCAGACGGGACCTGGTTCCGGATGCCGCGCGACCTGGAGCGTGACGTGTGGCCGACCGAGGACTTCGAGGCAGCATTGTCCTACGTGCCCGTCGTCGCGGACGAAGACGATCTCTTCGCCGGCCTCGGTAGGCCCGAGGACGCGGATGTAATGGCCCGGCGATGCGGCAAAGGTGAGCAACTGCACGTGGTATACGACGGACGAGTGGCGGAGTAGAGATGGATCCGACGGCGATCGGGCCCGGTATCGGGGCCTTCTTCGCATTTTTCTTCTTGGCGTTGGCGCTATTCCTGATCTTGCGCAACATGAATGCCCGGATGCGGCGGATGGCCTATCGAGAGCGTGATCGGCTGGCCCGGCTGGAGGCGGAGCGGGCAGCCCAGGAGTCCGGTCCGGACGGCGCCGCCGACGCTTCGTCTGCGGATCCTGGCAACGGCTCGTCACCTCCGAGTCGCTGACCGGATGACTACCCCGGGATCGTCGCGACGACCGATCCGGTCAACGAGATTACTGACACCGCGACGGAGTGCAGCACGAAGGCAGCCACCGTGCAGGCGTGAAACACCTCGTGGAAGCCGAACCACCGTGGAGCGGGATCGGGTCGTTTCGTGCCGTAGACGACCGCGCCGACGGTGTAGAGGATGCCCCCGGCAACGATGAGTGACATGACTGCCGGACCGCCACTATGCAGCAACGGGGGGAAGTAGAAGACGGCCACCCACCCCAAAGCCACGTAGATCGGCGTCGACAACCAGCGTGGCGCGGTGGGCCACACCATCTTGAAAACCACGCCAGCCGCCGCGCCGCTCCACACGGTGATCAGCAGTGTGCGGGCTTGGTCGGTGGGCAGCAGGCACAGCGCGAAGGGCGTGTATGAGCCCGCGATGATGAGGAAGATGTTCGCGTGGTCGAAGCGCTTTAGCAGAAGGTGGATCCGCTCTGACCAAGCGAATCGGTGATAGAGCGCTGAGGTGCCGAAGAGCAAAGTAGCCGTGACCGAGAAGACGATGACACCCGTGCGAGCCCGTCCTTCGGGGGCCAGGATGCTGAGCACGACTCCGGCTGTCAGGGCTACCGGGAAGGTCCCGGCATGCAACCAGCCACGCAGCAGCGGCCGCAGGGGTGGTGGCGAAGGGCCGCTGTGGTCGGGGTCGCCGGACGTGGCGGTCATAGTCAACGATAACTACCGTGGCGTGAGTTGCGACCCTGTTGGATGAGGTTCTTGTGCCGGGGATCGGTGCCTCTTGCGGGTGCCGCCCGGGCCTCGGATCACTGGGATGCCCTGGTGCGATGTCTCGGCTCGGGAGCGGTGTCCCCGCGGTAGCGTTGGGTTATCCGGGCCGTTGGGGCCCGGTCGGACGCCCGACAGGAGCGGCGGTGGGCCTCAACAACGTGATCTACGGCGCGTACGAGCGTCGATTGGCCCGGAGCTTGGACCCCCGAGAGGCGCCCCGGCACGTCGGGGTCATGCTCGATGGCAATCGGCGCTGGGCACGCGCCAACGGCTTCGACACGGTCGGTGGGCACCAGGCCGGCGCAGACAAGATCAAAGACCTGCTGGCCTGGTGCGAGCAGGCCGGTGTCGAGCTCGTGACCCTGTGGCTGTTGTCGACGGACAATCTCAACCGTGACGCCGCTGAGCTCGAGCCGTTGCTGCGGATCATCGAGCGGGCGGTGGCCGAGCTCGCCGAGGTCGGCCGGTGGCGGTTGCACCCGATCGGGGCGTTGGAGTTGTTGCCAGACGAGACGGCCGTCGTGTTGCACCGAGCCGAAGACGCCACGGCTGAGATCGAGGGGCTGACCGTCAACGTCGCCGTGGGGTATGGCGGCCGACAGGAGATCGCTGACGCCGTGCGTCACCTGCTGCTCGAACGAGCCGCTCAGGGGACGCCGATCGAGACGATCGCCCAGGAGATCAGTGTCGAGCAGATCGCGGGGCATCTCTACACCAAAGGACAACCTGACCCGGACCTCGTCATCCGAACCTCCGGGGAGCAACGACTCGGCGGTTTCCTCCTGTGGCAAAGCGCTCGCAGTGAGTTCTACTTCTGCGAGGCCTACTGGCCTGACTTCCGGCACGTCGACTTTCTGCGGGCGCTACGCTCGTACGCAAGTCGGGAGCGGCGCTTCGGTCGCTGACGGCCGGAGGGGATGACCGGGCCGTGCGGGGCCGGATCGCCTGGAGCCTGTCGGTGCGCTGGTGTCACGGTGTGGGTCGAGCTCAACCACGATGCGTTGTCGTCGGACGGGTCGATTTGCGATCGAAGGGGTCGACATGCAAGCCTAACGTCTCGATTCGGTAACGTTGTTCCGTGACGGTCGGTGTCTCGAGCCGGTCGTGACGAGAGATCCGAAAGGCGGGATTGTGGGGAATCGGTACGTCGGGCGTCATCGCGGCCCCAAGACCACGCTCACATCGAGGCCCGGGCTGCGCCCCATCATGCACATGGGGGCCACGGTTACCGTCGGCGCCGCTTGTGTGGGCGGCTATGTCGCTCTCGATGGTGAAGCCTCCGGTCCGAGGCTGGCCCTGGCTGACTCGGCGACTGCCCTCGACCAGATGAACAAGGCCGCCGGGCAGACCGAGGCACTCCAGCAGGCCCGAGCGACGCCGTCGATCGAGCCAACTGTGGTGCAGCCACCGATCCCCGATGGTAGGGACGTCCTGAACATCGGTAGGGGCGCTGTCGAGGGCCGGTCACGGCAAGCAACAAGGGAAGCAGCCAAAGCGGCGAGGCTGGCTGCGGCGAAAGCCGAGGCTGAGCGATTGGCCGCTGAAAAGGCGGCTGCGGAGAAAGCCGAGGCTGAACGGTCAGCTGCCGAACAAGCGGCACAGGCCCGCGAAACCGTGACGACCGTCGCGATGGCCGATGCACGAAAGAACCCCCAGGCTGTGGCGCGAGTGCTGGTCGCCGAGCGGGGCTGGGGCGACTCTCAGTTCCAGTGCCTCGACAACCTCTGGACCAAGGAAAGCAACTGGCGCTACACCGCACGCAATCCCTCATCCGGTGCTTACGGCATACCGCAGTCGTTGCCGGGCTCGAAGATGGCGTCCGCGGGCAGTGACTGGCGGACCAACCCGACCACTCAGATCAAGTGGGGACTGTCATACATCAAGTCCCGCTACGGCACGCCGTGCAAGGCCTGGTCGCACTCGGTCCGCACCGACTGGTACTGACAGGCCGTCAACGGAGCGGCCGTGGCCGCCTACTGGTAGACGTTCCCCAGAGCTTGCCCGCAGGCTGCTTTCCTGGAGTCGACCGATTGCACCGGCGCCTACCGGCTCGCCCGGTGGCGGGTCAGAGCTTGCGCAGCCGAACTCGCGAGACCGAGTGGTCCTCGTCCTTGAAGATCACCAACGAGGCGCGCTGGCGGGTCGGCAAGATGTTCTCGACGAGATTGGGTCCGTTGATCGTCTCCCAGATCGTCAACGCGGTGGCCACCGTCTCGGCGTCGGACAACGCAGCATACCGGTGGAAATAGGACTCGGGTTTGGCGAAAGCGGTCTCCCGGAGTTTGAGGAAGCGATCGACATACCACCGGCGGATGTTCCGCACCCGGGCATCGACGTAGACCGAGAAGTCGAAGAAGTCGCTCACAGCCAAGCCGGTGCCCCCCATCGGGCGGACCGGTGGCGCCCCGAGCACGTTGAGCCCCTCGACGATGAGCACATCCGGCCGCTGCAGCACGATGCGCTCGCCGGGGACGATGTCGTAGGTCAGGTGGGAGTAGACCGGTGCGGTGACCTGGTCTTTTCCTCCCTTGACCTCGGCCAGGAAGCGCAGCAGTGCCCGTCGGTCGTACGACTCGGGGAAACCCTTGCGGTGCGTGATTCCTCGCTCCCGTAGCTCGGCATTGGACAGCAGGAACCCGTCGGTCGTGATCAACTCGACATGGGGAGTCGACGGCCAGCGGGCCAGCAGTTCACGCAGGATCCGGGAGGTAGTCGACTTCCCGACAGCAACCGACCCGGCCACCCCGATGACGAACGGCGTGCGATGGCGGCTCTCCATGAGGAAGTCGCTGGTCACCGAGTGCAGCCGCTCCATGGCCTCGCAATAGAAGGTCAGCAGTCGCGACAACGGTAGGTAGACCTCTTCGACCTCACGCATATCCAGCGGATGGTCGAGGCCGCGCAGTCGACTGAGGTCGGCAGCGGTCAGGCTCATCGGCTGGTTCTCACGCAGCCGAGACCAGTCGTTCCGGCTCAGCTCCACGAACGGGGTCGGGACACCTGAACCGTTGCTGTTGCGCCGCTGGCTCACGGCGCACATCTTCGCCGATGCCGATCTTGCTGTGCCACGCGGGGTCCGAAAGACCAGGATCCGAGACGATCCGGGGCGGGCCGCCGGTGCGCGGTCCGGGCACGCCTCGACGGGTACGTGCGGCCCGGCACGGTCGCGCCTACCCTGGAAGCCATGTGCGGAATCGTGGGATACGTCGGGCCGACTGCTTGCGATGCGGCTCTAGACGTGGTGATGGAGGGGCTCGGCCGGCTGGAGTATCGCGGCTATGACTCCGCAGGGGTCGCGATCGTCGACGACGGCCGGATCCACATCCGCCGGCGGGCCGGCAAGCTCGCGATGCTGCGTGACGAGATCGCGCAGATGCCGCTGCCGCCGACCACGACCGCGATCGGGCACACTCGCTGGGCTACCCACGGCGGGCCGACCGATCACAACGCCCACCCGCACCTCGGCGGCCGGAACGGCCGACTGGCCGTCGTGCACAACGGGATCATCGAGAACTTCCACTCGCTCAAGACCGAGCTACTCGACCTCGGCTACGAGTTCGGCTCCGAGACCGACACCGAAGTGGCGGCCCACCTCGTGGCCTTGAGCTTTGAGCGCACCGGCGACCTCACGTCCGCGATGCTCGAGGCCGTCGCCCGGTTGGCGGGCGCTTTCACCTTGATCGCCGTGCATGCCGACCAGCCGGGTGTTGTCGTCGGAGCCCGCCGCAACTCCCCACTCGTCGTCGGCCTCGGTGAGGGCGCCAATTATCTCGGCAGTGACGTCGCCGCTTTCATCGGCCAGACCCGGGAGGCGATGGAGCTGGGGCAGGACCAGGTCGTGACCATCACTCCCGGCTCGGTGTCGGTCGTCGGTTTCGACGGCCGCCCCGCGCAGGGCCGGCGTTACCACGTCGACTGGGATGCCGCGGCCGCCGAGCGCGGCGGCTATGACTCCTTCATGGCCAAGGAGATCGAGGAACAACCGCGCGCGATCGCCGACACCCTGCTCGGGCGCACGACGGACGACGGTCGGCTCGTGCTCGACGAGTTGCGAGTCTCCGAGGATGAGCTGCGTGCAGTCGACAAGATCGTGATCATCGCGTGCGGCACGGCCGCGTATGCCGGAATGGTCGCCAAGTACGCCATCGAGCACTGGACCCGGATCCCGTGCGAGGTCGAGTTGGCCCACGAGTTCCGCTACCGCGACCCGGTCATCGACGGAGGCACCCTGGTGCTGTCGATCAGCCAGTCCGGCGAGACGATGGACACGCTCATGGCAGTCAAACACGCCCGTGAGCTCGGGTCACTCACGGTGTCGATCTGCAACACGCACGGCTCGACGATCCCGCGGGAGTCCGACGCGGTGCTCTACACCCACGCCGGCCCGGAGGTGGCGGTCGCCTCGACGAAGGCATTCCTCGCCCAGATCACGGCTTGCTACATCATGGGCCTCTATCTGGCTCAACTTCGTGGTGGCACGTATGCCGACGAGGCCGCGTCGGTGATGCGCGAGCTGGGTGAGATCCCCGACAAGGTGCAGACCGTGCTCGACCGGATGGACCGGGTGCGCGAGATCGCCGGCTTCATGGCCGACACCCGCTCGGTCCTCTTCCTAGGACGGCACGTCGGCTACCCGGTGGCGCTCGAAGGGGCGTTGAAGCTCAAGGAGATCGCCTACATCCACGCCGAAGGCTTCGCCGCCGGCGAGCTCAAGCACGGACCGATCGCGCTCATCGAGCCGGGCCAGCCGGTCTTCATCGTCGTGCCCAGCCCGTCGACTCCCTACGACCTGCATCAGAAGGTGGTCTCCAATATCCAGGAGATCCGGGCCCGCGGGGCGCGCACCCTGGTGATCGCCGAGGACGGCGACGACGGGGTGCTGCCGTTTGCCGACGAAGTGATTCGGGTGCCGGCGGTGTCACCGTTGCTCGCGCCGTTGCTCACCGTGGTGCCCTTGCAGGTCTTTGCCCTGGAGTTGTCCACCGCCAAGGGCCTCGACGTCGATCAGCCACGCAACCTCGCGAAGTCGGTCACCGTCGAATAGGCGGGAGGCGACGATGGTCATCGGAGTCGGGATCGATGTCGTCGACATCGGGCGCTTCGAGCGCGCCCTGACTCGCACGCCACGGTTACGCGACCGGCTCTTCACCGAGCACGAGCGGGCGCTGGGCAGTGAGTCGCTGGCCGCCCGATTCGCCGCCAAGGAAGCACTGGCCAAAGCACTGGGAGCATCATCCGGATGGTCGTTCGGTGATGTCACCGTGCACCGCCGGGTCGGGGGCCGTCCGGAGCTCGAGCTGCGTGGAGGCGTGCGCCGGATCGCCGAGCAGGCCGGCGCGAGCCGGATGCACGTGTCGTTGTCGCACGACGCGGGTGTGGCCACCGCAGTCGTCATCGTCGAAGGAGGACCAGCATGATCCGCGCCTATTGGGTCGCCGACGTCCGGGTCGTCGAAGAAGCAGCGATGGCCGAGCTGCCCGACGGGGTGCTGATGCAACGGGCTGCGCAAGGGCTGGCCGACATCGCCATGACTCGCGCGCAACAGCGCGGCGCGCAGCGCGTGGTGGCTCTGGTCGGCGCCGGCAACAACGGCGGCGACACCCTGTATGCCGCCGCCCACCTCGCCGCCGCCGGCTACTCGGTGAGCGCGATCTGTGCCAGTAGCGGCACCATCCACCCGGGTGGCACACAAGCCGCCGAAGATGCCGGGATCGACCTGCTCGCCGGGGCACTCGACGACTCCGTGCAACAGCAGTGGCGTGCGCACCTGAGCGCCGCCGAGATCGTCATCGACGGCATCACCGGTATCGGCGGGCGCCCGGGTCTGCGTGAGGAAGCCCGGGCTTGGGTCGAGGCGATCCCCGACCCGGCATACATCGTCGCCGTCGACCTGCCCAGCGGTGTCGACCCGGACGGCATGATCGGCACCGCCGATTGTGTCTTCGCCGACGAGACGGTGACCTTCGGCGAGCCCAAACCGTGCCACCTGCTTCCGGCGACCGAACCTATGACGGGGCGGCTGAGTGTCGTCGACATCGGGCTGGACTTCTCGGGCTGCACGCCGGCTGTCACGCGGCTCACCCACGACGACGTCGCCGGTCTCTGGCCTCGCCCGTCCGCCGCCACCGACAAGTATTCGCGCGGGGTGCTCGGCGCGGTCGTGGGCTCCACGGCATACCCCGGGGCAGCGGTCCTGTCGGCGCTGGGCGCGCTCGGGGTCGGCACCGGGATGGTCCGGCACGTGGCACCGCCCGCGGTGGTCGCACTCGTGCACCAGCACGCCCCGGAGGTGGTGGCGGCCCCGGGCCGGGTGCAGGCTTGGGTGCTCGGGTCGGGCGTCGACCCGGCCGCCGAGACCAAGGCCGGCGGCGACGGCCAGGTCGCGGCGATCGAGTCGGCGCTGGCCGCATCGGAGCCGTGTGTCGTCGACGCCGGTGCGCTCGACCTCATCGGCCGTCGCGAGGACAGCCCCGTCCGGGTGCTCACCCCACACGCCGGTGAGCTCGCGCGCCTGCTGACCCGGCTCGAGATCCGGGTCGAGGGTGCTGGAGCGGGGGAGACAGGCGCCGCACCCGGCGCGCCAACTGATCCGGTGACCCGCGACCAGGTGCTGGCCGCGCCAGTGGCTCATGCCCAAGCGGCTGCGGACGAGCTCAAAGCGGTCGTGTTGCTCAAAGGCGCGACGACGCTCGTCGTCTGTCCGTCATCCTGGGGCCAGCCGGTGTGCGCGCAGGCCGACGCTCCGCCCTGGCTGGCCACCGCGGGCGCCGGTGACGTCCTCGGCGGCATACTCGGGGCCTTGCTCGCCTCCGGCCTGGAACCCGCTGATGCCGCCGCTCTCGCCGCTCTCGTGCACGGGGTGGCCGCTGATCAGGTCAACCCGGGTGGGCCGGTGCGGGTGCTCGACCTGGCCCGCTCCCTGCCCCACACCGTGGCCGCCCTGCTGGGTGACCGCTGACCACCTGCGTCGGCACTGATCGCTGGTGCAAGACTGGTGGGCGATGAATCGCCCACCCCACTCCGGTAGCCCGGGGATCGCGTACGTCGATCTCGACGCCATCGAAGGCAACGTCCGGTCTCTGCAGCAGCACGCCCCGGACGCCGCCGTGCTCGCCGTGGTCAAAGCCGACGCCTACGGGCATGGCCTGCTGCCCTGCGCCCGGGCGGCCCAGCGGGGCGGAGCCACGTGGCTTGGCACCGCGCAACTCGACGAGGCGTTTTCTCTGCGTGATGCCGGCATCACCGGTCGTATCCTCACCTGGCTGCACGTTCCTGGAGCTGATTTCGCTGTCGCGTTGACTCGTGACATCGATCTTGCGGCATACGCCATCTGGGACCTGGAGCAGATCGCGGCCGCAGCCCGGGCCACCGGCCGCACCGCCCGGGTGCACCTCAAAGTCGACACCGGCTTGGGCCGTGGCGGTGCCTTCGGCCGGGACTTCACCGAGCTGATCGCCGCCGCCCGGGCGCTGGAGGCCGAGGGCAGTGTGTCGGTGGTCGGGATCTGGTCGCATTTTGCGTATGCCGACGCCCCGGACCATCCGACAGTGCGGCACCAGCAAGAGATTTTCGAGGCGGCGGTCCGTGAGGCCGAGCGGGCCGGCTGCCGGCCGGAGGTCCGTCACTTGGCCAATTCGGCCGCCACGGTGACCAACCCGAGCGTCCACTACGACCTGGTCCGCCCCGGTATCGCGGTCTACGGGTTGTCACCGGTCCCACAGCTGGGTGCGCCCGCGGCATACGGGCTGCGCCCAGCGATGACGCTCGTCGGCCGGCTCGGCCTGGTCAAACGGCTTCCGGCCGGTCAGGGCCTGAGCTACGGCCATCAATACACGACCCGGAGCAAGACCCTCGTCGGGCTGGTGCCGCTCGGGTATGCCGACGGTATCCCGCGTAACGCGACCAACGTCGGGCCGGTCTCGGTCGACGGTCGCCTCTTCCGGATCTCGGGGCGGGTCTGTATGGACCAGATCTTGCTCGATCTCGGCCCGGACAGCCCGGCCCGTGAAGGCGACGAGGTGGTCTTCTTCGGTGGCGAGGCGGAGGAACCCACCGCCGAAGACTGGGCAGTGGCCACCGGTACGATCTCGTATGAGATCGTGACACGAATCGGGCCACGGGTGCAGCGGGTGCACCTGCTCGGGGGAGCGGAGGCCACCGAATGAGACCGCCAAGGCCGAAGGGGCCGTCCTTGCTCGGGATGGGCATCGGGATGGGAGCGGCTGCGTCGGCCGGTGCCGCCGGCACCGCCGGGCTGATCGCGGACCGGATCCGGCGCCGTGAGGATGCCCAACTGCCCGAATACCGCAGTCTCACCCAGCCTGCCGACCACGAGCTGGCCGTGACGTCCTACGACGGCGTCGTGTTGCACGCCCAGATCGACGAGCCGACCGGCAACCCGATCCACGACAACGGAGTGCCCAAGCCGACCGTCGTCCTGTCACACGGGTATTGCCTCAGCTCCGAGTGCTGGGTGCTGCAACGGCGAGCCCTCAAGAAAGCCGGCTACCGGGTGGTCACCTGGGATCAGCGGGGGCACGGGAAGTCGGACAAGGGTGACCCGGCCTCCTACGACATCGAGAAGCTGGGTCTCGACCTGCTGGCAGTCATCGACGCGGCGGCCCCGGAGGGCCAGCTCGCCCTCGGCGGGCACTCCATGGGTGGCATGACGATCATGGCGATGGCCGGTCACCACCCCGAGATCGTCACGGAGCGCACTGTCGCATTCGCGGCAGTCGCGACCTCACCCGGCGGGATCCCGTTGGCCAACGGGGGTTTCGCGGCGACCGCCGGCAAGGTGGTGCTCGAGCGGATGGGGCCCGGGGTCTTCACCCGGCTCTCCCGTCAGCCGAAGCTGCTGCAGGGTCTGCTGCGGGCCAACCGGGAGCTCAGCGAATTCGCCGTCGAGCGGTATAGCTTCGGCTCGCCGGTGCCGCGCAGCGTCGTGCAGCTCACCGCCAAGATGCTGCTGAACACCGATCTGACCGTGATCAGCGACTTCGTACCAACCTTCGACAAATACGACATGGCCGGCAATCTGGGTTTCTTCGCCCACGTCGAGACACTGGTCTTCAACGGGATGCAAGACGTGCTCACCCCACCGGATCACAGCCGACTGCTCGTCGACGCCATCCCGGGGGCCGAGCACGTGATGCTGCACGATGCCGGGCACATCATCATGCTCGAGCACCCCGACCTGCTCAACGAACAGTTGCTCGCCCTGCTCGAACGGGCTGCCGTCGACCAGGCGCTGCACCTCGACCCGGCCGATAAACCCCACGTCACCACTGTCGTCACCCCGGTCGGCAAGAAGCGCGCGGTCCGCAAAGGGCTCACCCATCGGCGGCGCAAGCCGCAGCTGGTCTCGTGACCGAGACCGGGCAGCACGCGCGCGACCCGATCGACACGACCGGCATCGAAATCATGGTCGAGTTGCCCGACGACACCTCGACCCGCCGTCTCGGAGAGGCCCTGGCCCACGTCGTGCACGCCGGCGATGTCGTCGTGCTCACCGGTGAGCTGGGCGCCGGCAAGACGACCCTGACCCAGGGCATCGGGGCAGGCCTGCAGGTGCGGGGCGCGATCACCTCGCCGACCTTCGTGATCGCCCGGGTGCACCCGTCGCAGCGGCCCGGCGGAGGGCCGGCACTCGTGCACGTCGACGCCTATCGGCTCGGCAACTCGCTGGAGTTCGACGACCTCGATCTGGGCACCGATCTGGCGGCAGCAGTCGTCGTCGTCGAGTGGGGGGACGGCCTCGCAGAAGGCCTATCCGGTGACCGGTTGCACGTCCGTCTGGCCATCGACGCCGCGGCAGAAGCGAGCGAAGACGCCCTCGCCGATTGGGGTGCGGCGCCTCGACGGGCCACGATCACGCCGGTCGGGTCGCGCTGGCACACCGACGCCGCCCGAGCCGCTCTGCTCCGGCTGGCCGAGTCGGCTGCGGACGCCGAGCCGGACGGCAGCTCGAGATAGAACGGCATAGAGAGACAGAACGGGATAAACCGGGATCATCCACTGCGGGATAGCCTGAGCTCGATGCTGCTGCTGGCCTTCGACACCTCGACAAGCGCCGTGACCGTCGCCCTGCACGACGGTCATTCCCTGCTCGCCGAGACGACCCGGGTCGACTCCCGGGCACACGGGGAGTTGCTGGCTCCCGGGTTGGCTCAGGCCATGGACACCGCCCGGGTCCGGCCCGAGCAACTGACCGACATCGTCTGCGGCCTCGGCCCGGGGCCGTTCACCGGATTGCGGGTTGGCATCGTCACCGCCAGGACGCTCGCTCTGGTCACCGGTGCCCGGCTGCACGGTGTGTGCTCGCTCGACGCCGTCGCTTACGACGCGGCCGGCGGGCTGCCGTCGGGGACGGAACTGCTGGTCGCCACCGACGCCCGCCGCAAGGAGGTCTATTGGGCACGGTATGCCGTGGGCGAGCCGGGTGCTCCGCGGGTCGCGACGATCACCGCACCGGCGGTCAACCGCCCAGACGACCTGCCCGACGACGTGCGCGAGCTGCCGACCGCCGGACGCGGCCCGCACGTGTATGCTGACTTGTTCCCGAACCCGGTGCCGCCCCTGGATGTCAGCGCCGCCGCCCTGGCCGAGCTGACGGCATACCGGCTGGCCGCCGGTGCGCCGATGCCCCCGGGCGAGCCGCTCTATCTGCGCCGCCCCGATGCGGCGCCCAACGTCGCCGCGAAGTCGGCTCTCGGATGAGCACGCCCGACGCCGGCCGGCTCGCCGGGATGCGGTTATGCCCGCTGCACTGGCACGACCTGGCCGAGCTGGCCCGGGCCGAGACGGACCTCTTCGCCGAGGATGCCTGGTCGGAGCAGACCTGGTGGGCCGAGCTGGCCGCCCGGCCCCGCCGCGACTATGTCGTCGCCCGGGCGGCGTCCGGCGACCTCGCCGGGTATGCCGGGCTCGACCACGGCGGTCCCACGGCCGACGTGATGACCGTCGCTGTGCTCGCGGCATACCGTGGCCTGGGCCTGGGGGACCTGCTCGTCGAGTGGCTCGTCGACACCGCCCGCGCACGTGGTGCCGAAGCGCTGCTGCTGGAGGTGCGGGCCGACAACCCCGCCGCCCTGGCGCTCTACCAGCGGCACGGTTTCGCCGAGTTGAGCGTGCGGGCCCGCTACTACCAACCCGGGGATGTCGACGCGATCGTGTTGCGGCGGCTGCTCAAGCAGGAAGGAGCCGGTCATGGCTGACGCCGATATGCCGCTCGTGCTGGGCATCGAGACCTCGTGCGACGAGACCGGTGTCGGACTGGTGCGTGGGCACACGTTGCTCGTCGACACGATCGCCAGCTCGGTGGACGAGCACGCCCGATTCGGCGGTGTCGTGCCCGAGATCGCTTCTCGCGCACACCTGGAGGCCATGGTGCCGACCGTCGAGCGGGCCTGCCGTGAGGCCGGTGTGCGCCTCGGTGACGTCGATGCTGTGGCCGTGACTTACGGGCCGGGGCTGGCCGGGGCACTGGTCGTCGGGGTGGCTGCCGCGAAGGCGTTGGCCGTCGGGCTCGGGGTGCCTTTGCACGGCGTGAACCACCTGGCCGCCCATGTCGCCGTCGACACGCTCGAGCACGGCCCGCTGCCGGAGCCGACTGTGGCTCTGCTGGTCTCGGGTGGGCACTCGTCACTGTTGCTCGTGCCCGATGTCACCGCGGACGTGCAGCCGCTGGGGGCGACCATCGACGACGCCGCGGGGGAGGCGTTCGACAAAGTGGCCCGGGTGCTCGGGCTACCGTTCCCGGGTGGCCCGCACATCGACCGGGTGGCGCGCGACGGTGACCGGGTGGCTATCGACTTCCCCCGGGGCCTGACCACCGGGCGTGGTGTGGAGCGTCATCGGTTCGACTTCTCGTTCTCCGGGCTCAAGACGGCGGTGGCCCGGTGGGTGCAGGTGCGTGAAACGTCCGGTGAGCCGGTGCCGGTGGCCGATGTCGCCGCGAGCTTCCAAGAGGCGGTCGTCGACGTGTTGACCCGTAAGGCGATCGCGGCCTGCCGTGAGCACGGTGTCGATGACTTGCTCATCGGTGGTGGGGTTGCGGCCAACTCCCGGCTGCGCGCGCTGGCCGACGAGCGCTGTGCCGCAGCCGGGGTGCGGCTTCGGGTGCCCCGCCCCGGCTTGTGCACCGACAACGGTGCGATGGTCGCGGCACTCGGGGCCCAGCTGCTGGCCCGCGGCCGTCCGGCCGCATCCCTGGATCTGCCCGCCGATTCGTCGCTGCCGGTGACGACAGTGTCCGGCTGACCGGGCCTGCTCCGCGCTTGGCTGGCGACGGGTCTGCCGTCGGATTCACGAAACCGTCACTGTGGTGACGGTTTCGTGCAGGTGAGCGCCAGCTAGCGACGGTTGCCGGGACATCGTGTGGCCCGGTGGGCGTTCAGTGACACTTGACCAGCCCGAAGCGCTGCTTGAGGGCAACGACCCGGCGCTCTGCTGCAGTCAGCTGGTCCGCGAAATCGGAGTCGGTCTCGGCCCGATCTCGCACGGCTGCGAGCATGGTCGGGATCTGGGTGGCCTCCGCGGTGAGCACGATGTCGCCACCAGCGGCGAGGAACCGCACGGCCCGGTCACCGACCGGCACCTGGCTGACCGCTTTGGCCCAGCCGACGTCGTCGGTGATCACCACCCCATCCCAGCCCATCTGGTCGCGGAGCAGGTCGCCGACGACCGCCTTGGAGAACATGGCCTGGTTGTCCGGGTCGATCTTCGGGTAGAACGCCGAGGACACCATGACCATGCCCACGTCGGCAGCCATGCCAGCGGCGAAGGGGCCGAGGTATTCGTCCGAGGTCGTGGTCACCTCGTCGACGATCCCGGTCGCTGTCAGGTCGGTGTTGCCGGTGACCCGGCCCAGACCGGGGAAGTGCTTGACCGCAGCGACCACGCCGACCGACTGCAAACCGTCGATGACCGAGGTCACAGCGCCCGACACGGTGTCGACATCGGTGCCGTATTCGCGTCGCCATCGCCCGATCGGGTCGTTCGAGCTCGTCGCGTCAGGAGGCACGGTGTCGGCGACGGGGGCGAGGTCGACGTTGACCCCGCTGTTGCTCAGCTCGCGGCCGGTCCGGGCCGCGCCGGCTGTGAGATCGGTTGCCGAGGAACGGCCCTGGGTCAGTGCGGCTGGAATGGTGCTGAAACCTGGGCCGGTGAGACGCTGAACTGAACCGCCCTCCTGGTCGGCTGCAATGAATAAATCGACCGGCCCGGTAGCCACCTCTTGGAGATGGGCGGACACCGAGCGCACCTTGGCTGCCCCCTTGTCCCACTCACCGAAGTAGATGACCCCGCCCACCCGGTGCCGGGCGATCGCCGAGTCGACGCCCTCGGGCGCTTCGTCCGGCACCAAACCCACCATGAAGAGCTGGCCCAGCCGTTCGTCGGGTGACATCTCGGCGAGAGTGCGGTCCAGGCAACTCGACTCGGTCGCAATCCCGGTCGGGCTGGCCGACGAGTCCGTATCAGGTGGTGGGCTCTCACTGCTCGTCGGGTCACCAGTGCTTGTCGGATCGCCAGGGTGGCTCGACGCCGCACCGGCTGATGTCTCGGACGTGGTCAGCCCGGTCGTGTCGACCGGTTCCTCCGTCGGCCCGTTCGTACAACCGGTGAGCCCGGTGAGCCCGACCAGCGTAGAGACGGCGAAGGCCACCGCGGCCGACCGAGCCAGGCGTGCCGACCCAGTGACGTGGCGGACTCTCGGACGGGGACGTCGGCTCATGAAGTCGACCCTAACTGCCGACTGGGCTCGGTGCCGCAACGGAGCGCGTCGGCGGGTCCACGGCATACTGATCGATCGTGAGAGCGGTCGTGCTCGATGTCGACACCGGGGTCGATGACGCTTGCGCGATCCTGCTCGCCGCCCTGCACCCCGACCTCGACCTGCGCGCGGTGACCTGCGTCGACGGCAACGCCAGTGTCGACGATGTCGTGCGGAACACCCGCACCGTGCTGCAGACCGCCGGTCGTGCTGATGTGCCGGTCGCCCGGGGCGCCGACCGGCCACTGCTTGAGCCGGTCCGGGATGCCCGGCACGTGCACGGAGCGGACGGGATGGGAGACCTCGATTGGCCGGCACCGGCACAGCCGGTCGACCTGCGGCACGCCGTCGAGCTGCTGCGTGACCTGCTTGAGCAGGCCGCTGCCACCGGCGACCCCGAGCAACGGATCACCCTGGTGCCGCTGGCCCCCTTGACCAACATCGCGCTGCTGCTGCGCACCTACCCGCACGTCGGCGCGGGGCTGCGGGAGATTGTCTTCATGGGCGGGGCTGCCCACCTCGGAAACGCCACGGCGTCAGCGGAATTTAACGTCTTCCACGATCCGGAAGCCGCAGCGATCGTGCTCGACGCGGCAGCCGATCTCGACATCCCGGTGACGATGTACGGCCTCGACGTCTTCTACGACCCGGTGGTCAGCGCGACCGACGCGGCAGAGCTGATCGCGGTGGGTGGCCGGTCGCCGGCCGAGCTCGGCGGCCGACTGATCGCCTTCCAGTGCGAGCGGTTCGGCGCCGGCGCGGCGACGATCGGCGACGCCGGCGCGATCTGCGCGCTCATCGACCCCGACGGCCTGAGCTGCGAGCATCTGCCGGTCCGGATCGAGTTGGCCGGCTCCTGGTCGCGCGGTCGCACCATCGTCGACCGTCGAGACCACCCGGAGGGCGCGGCCCACGACCCGCACGGGGTCGCGCCGGCCTCGGTGCGGGTCGCGCTGGGGGTGGACGGCGCTCGGTATGCCGCACTGTGGCGGCGCACCCTGCTGGGGATGCGTTGACGTGGGCCGGGTCGTCGTGCTCGGGTCGCTCAACGTCGACCTCGTGACCCCGGTGACCCGCATCCCGCGGCCCGGCGAAACCGCGCTGGCAACCGGGCCGACCCGCCGGTATGCCGGGGGCAAAGGCGCCAATCAGGCAGTCGCGGCGGCCGAGGCCGGAGCCGAGGTCACCATGATCGGGGCGATCGGGGACGACGAACCCGGCCGAGCGTATGCCGCGCGCCTCGCGGCCCGGGGGATCGAGACCAGGCTGTCGGTCACCACCGAACACGCCACCGGCGCTGCGCAGATCTGGGTGGATGAGGCCGGTGAGAACTCGATCGTCGTCGTCGCCGGAGCCAACGAGGCAGCCGAGCCGGACGTGGCCGGCATCGGGAGCGACGACGTGCTGCTGTGTCAGCTTGAGATCCCGATCCCGGTGGTCGCCGAAGCAGTCTCCCGCGCCACGGCAGCCGGGGCCCGGGTCATGGTCAATGCCGCGCCCTATGCGCCGTTGCCCCGAGAGATCATCGAGGTCGCAGACCCGCTCGTGGTCAACGAACACGAAGCGGCGCTGCTCGCTGATTCCGGGTTGCTGCCCGGATCGCTGCTGGTCACCTTCGGTGCCGCCGGGGCGAACTGGGACGGGGTGCGCGTGGACGGCATACCGGTGCCCGAAGCCGAGGTGCTCGACACCACCGGCGCCGGAGACGCCTTCTGCGGTGCACTAGCTGCCCGGCTGGCCGCGGGGGAGAGCCGGTCGGCAGCGTTGGCTGTCGGTGTCACCGCGGGCGCTGCCGCGGTCCGGCGGGTTGGCGCGCAACCCGACCCCCGGCTCTGATCCCCGACCTGCCGGTCCACTGGCGTCAAGATGCTGATCGGGTGGTGATGTGCACGAAACCGTCACTGGGGCGTCGGTTTCGTGCAGTCGAGTGAGCTGCGCCGACGACGGTTCGGACCGGGGCGGGGTTCAGTCGGCCGGGGTGACGGCGATGGCGGCCCCGGTGTCACCGATCGTCGTGACGATCAGGGTGATCGCACCGTCCCGGCCGGTGGCCAGCTCGCGGCGGAGTCGCTCCGGGTCGATGCTCGCGTGACGCTTCTTGACCGTGACCCGCCCGATGTCCCGGGACCGCAGCCAGGCACGGATCCGCTTCGGGCGCAGCGGTAGCGCCTCGACCACCCGCCATTTGCGCGCCCACGGCAGGTCTGGTCCTGCGTCGGCGGTGGACAGGCCGCTGCCCGGGGTGAGTTGGCGCCCGGGGAGGGCACCGGTGAGCCCGGCGCGCACGACGGCCCGGTCGGCTTCCCACAGCCAGGTCCCCAACTCGGCGATGCCGGGCACAGCTGGCGGCAGGTCCGGCACCACGTCGACCTTGGTGAGCAGGCTGGTCTCGACGCCGTCCGGTCCGGGACGGCATACCGCGGCCGTGCGCCCCGGAGCACGTACGAGCGGGCCCCACCACACGACGCATTCGAGGACCTCTCCGCGCCACGAGGTCCACTGGGCCTCGCAGCCGGCGGGCACTGCGGCATAGGGCATCCCGGGTGCCAGCTTGGCTCCAGTAGCCGGCACGCCGGCGGCGACCGCGCAGACGTGGGCCCACGAGGGACTGAGGTCGTCAAGGCTCCAGGTCCGCCGGGCCCGTCCTTCGACCGTGCGATCAGCCCGCCGCCGGGCCGGGTCGAACCATACGCCGGTATGCCGCTGCCCGGCCGGGCTGCCGGTGCCTTCCAGGCCGAGGTCGGTGGTGTCCCGGACGCTCACCAGGGCGTCCGGCCACTGCGCGAGGTTGGCGGTCGCGACAGCAGCAGTGGCTGGGTCGCGATCGTAGGCGAGCACGCGCAAGCCAGCACTCGCGAAGGCGCGGGCGTCCGAGCCGATCCCGCAACCGAGATCGTGCACCGTCCGGACACCGGCCTCGACGAACCGTCCTGCGTGCCGGGCCGCCAGCTCCGGTCGGGTCGCCTGCTCCAACCCGTCGGCGGTGAAGAGCATCCGGGTGGCCTGCTCGCCGAACTTGGCGCGCGCCCGGGCCCGCAGCTCGGCCTGGTGCAGGGCGGCGGCGACCAACTGCGGATCGTGACCGGCAGCCCGCAGCGAGGTCGCCACTGTCAACGCCCGCCGGTCCGCGTCGGGCGGCAGCGACTCGAGCAAGGCCCGGCCCTCATGGCTGGCCAGCCGCAGCACCAGTGCCGGGTCCATGCTTCAGCGGCCTCGCCGGCATTCCTGGGCCGTGATCATCCGTTCACGGTAGCGCTCGACGGCTCGACGACCCGGCGCGGTGGCCGCACCCACAGTCGTCGGCATGTCGTTGGCACTCGACTTGACCGAGTGCTAATCGCTACCTAGATTTGCATTAGCACTCTCGGACTGAGAGTGCTGACGCTCGGTCGGCGTCGACCCCCGCGACGGCGAGGTCGGCTCGGGCATCCAATGACATCGCATCGACGCGCCCGCAGACCCTGCAGTGCCGGGACCGGCACTGTTGCGACTGTGGGCCCACCGAAAGGGAAGGACACCGAAGTGTCGGTTTCCATCAAGCCGCTCGAAGACCGCATCGTGGTCAAGTCGCTCGAGGCCGAGACCACGACCGCGTCCGGTCTGGTCATCCCGGACACCGCCAAGGAGAAGCCCCAGGAGGGCGAGGTCCTGGCTGTCGGCCCGGGCCGGATCGACGACAAGGGCAACCGCGTGCCGCTCGACGTGAAGGTCGGCGACCGGGTCATCTACAGCAAGTACGGCGGCACCGAGATCAAGCACGGCGGCGAGGAGTACCTCATCCTCTCGGCCCGCGACGTGCTGGCCGTCGTCGGCTGACGCCGCGCCACCAGATCACCGGACCGATCCACCCCGCCGCGCACTCTCGCCGGGCCACGTGAGCCAGGCACGCGGCATACCCGAAGGACACTCATGGCCAAGACGCTGGAGTTCGACGACTCCGCACGCAAGGCGTTGGAGCGGGGCGTTGACGCCCTCGCGAACGCTGTCAAGGTGACGTTGGGCCCCAAGGGCCGCAACGTCGTCATCGACAAGAAGTGGGGCGCTCCCACGATCACGAACGACGGGGTGACGATCGCCCGCGAGGTCGAGCTCGAGGACCCGTACGAGAACCTCGGCGCGCAACTCGCCAAGGAGGTCGCCACCAAGACCAACGACATCGCCGGTGACGGCACGACGACCGCGACGGTCCTCGCGCAGGCGATGGTCAAGGAGGGCCTGCGCAACGTCGCCGCCGGAGCGGCCCCGGCCGCACTCAAGCGCGGTATGGACCAGGCCGTGGAGGCGATCAACGACCGCCTGCTCGCCAACGCCCGCGAGGTCGCCGGCACCGACGAGATCGGTCAGGTGGCCGCCCTTTCTGCGCAGGACACCGAGATCGGCGAGACGATCGCCGAGGCCTTCGACAAGGTCGGCAAGGACGGGGTCATCACCGTCGAGGAGTCCTCGACGACGGCCACCGAGATGGAGTTCACCGAGGGGATGCAGTTCGACAAGGGCTACATCTCGGCCTACTTCATCACCGACGCCGAGCGGATGGAGACCGTCCTCGAGGACGCCTACATCCTGATCAGCCAGGGCAAGATCTCGGCGATCCAGGACCTGTTGCCGGTGTTGGAGAAGGTCCTGCAAGCGAGTAAGCCGTTGCTCATCGTCGCTGAGGACGTCGACGGCGAGGCCCTCTCGACACTCGTGGTCAACAAGATCCGCGGCACCTTCAACGTCGCCGCCGTCAAGGCGCCGGGCTTCGGTGACCGCCGCAAGGCGATGCTGCAGGACCTGGCGATCCTCACCGGTGGTCAGGTGATCTCCGAAGAGGTCGGGCTCAAACTCGACCAGGCCGACCTGACCACGCTCGGGCAGGCCCGTCGGATCGTTGTCACCAAGGACAACACGACCGTCATCGACGGCCAGGGTAGCGCCGATGACGTGACCGCTCGGGTGGCCCAGATCAAGGCCGAGATCGAGCGCACCGACAGCGACTGGGACCGCGAGAAGCTCCAGGAGCGTCTGGCCAAGCTCGCCGGTGGCGTGTGTGTCATCAAGGTCGGTGCGCACACCGAGGTCGAGCTCAAGGAGAAGAAGCACCGCATCGAGGACGCCATCTCGGCCACTCGTGCGGCCATCGAGGAGGGCATCGTCGCTGGTGGCGGCACCGCCCTCATCCACGCCGCGGTCGTCGTCGATGACCTGGGCCTGTCGGGTGACGAGGCCACCGGCGCCGCGATCGTCAAGAAGTCGATCGTCGAGCCGCTCCGGTGGATCGCCGAGAACGCCGGTGACCAGGGCTATGTGGTGACGACCAAGGTCGCCGGGCTGGAGCTGGGACAGGGCCTCAACGCTGCGACCGGGGCCTACGAAGACCTTGTGGCCGCCGGCGTCATCGACCCGGTCAAGGTCACCCGGTCGGCGTTGCGCAACGCGGCATCGATCGCGTCGATGATCCTCACGACCGACACCCTGGTCGTGGAGAAGAAGGAAGAGGAAGAGGCTCCCGCGGCCGGTCACGGTCACGGCCACGGTCACTGATCAAGCTGATCCTCGCAAAGCTGTAACAGGTGGGCCGTCCCCTTTGGGGGGCGGCCCACTTCGTGTTGGGGCGCGTGAGCATCAGGGGCTCGGTTGTTGCGAGGCTCGGACGAGCAGGTGTCGGCGGGCGCGAGACAGACGGTTGTGTATGCCGTGACCCGCCGGGTATGCCGTGACTCGCGAGGTTCTCGTGGTTGCCGGAGCCGTGGGGTGCTCGTCGGCGGCTGCCCGGCGGCATACCGGTGCTGGGTCGGTAGGCTTGGGCAATGACGCGCGAGATCGATGATGACGGAATCGGCTCGTTCGCCCCACTGGGCCTCACGTATGACGACGTCCTGCTGTTACCTGGCGAGACCGACGTCGTCCCGAGTGAGGTGGACACCACCTCGCAGTTGACCCGGCAGATCAGCCTGCGGGTGCCGCTCATTTCTTCGGCGATGGACACCGTCACCGAATCCCGGATGGCCATCGCGATGGCCCGTCAAGGCGGTCTCGGCGTCCTGCACCGCAACCTGTCGCTGGCTGATCAGGCCTACCAGGTCGATGTCGTGAAACGGACTCAGACCGGGATGATCTCCAACCCGATCACGATCGGTCCCGAGGCCAGTCTCGAGGACCTCGACACGGTGTGTGGGCAGTACCGGGTCTCCGGGCTGCCGGTGGTCGACGAGCACGACCGCTTGTTGGGCATCATCACCAACCGGGATCTGCGCTTCACCCCGGTGGCCGAGTGGGGGCGCACGCTGGTCCGCGATGTGATGACACCGATGCCGTTGATCACCGCACCGGAGGGGATCAGCCGGGAGGACGCGACCCTGCTGCTGCGCCAGCACAAGAAGGAGCGACTTCCGCTGGTCGATCAGCAGGGCCGGCTCGCCGGACTCATCACGGTCAAGGACTTCGTCAAGAGCGAGCAGTTCCCCGCCGCGTCCAAGGATGCCCAAGGCCGGCTCATGGTGGCGGCGGCCGTCGGCTACTTCGGTGACGCTTGGGAGCGGGCTACCACGCTGATCGACGCCGGGGTCGACGTGCTGGTGGTGGACACGGCACACGGGCACGCCCGGTCGTTGCTGGAGATGGTGCGCCGGCTCAAGAACGATCCGGCCACCCGAGCCGTCGAGCTGATTGCCGGCAACGTGGCGACCCGCGCGGGAGCCCAGGCCCTGGTCGACGCGGGCGCAGACGCCGTCAAGGTCGGAGTGGGACCCGGGTCGATCTGCACCACCCGGGTGGTCGCCGGGGTCGGTGTCCCGCAGATCAGTGCCGTGCACGAGGCTGCCCAGGCGGCCCGCCCGGCAGGTGTGCCGGTGATCGCCGACGGAGGGCTGCAGTATTCGGGCGACATCGCCAAAGCGCTGGTGGCCGGTGCCGACACGGTCATGGTCGGCTCACTGCTGGCCGGGTGTGAGGAGAGCCCCGGCGACCTGGTTTTCGTCAACGGCAAACAGTACAAGACCTATCGCGGGATGGGTTCGCTCGGTGCGATGTCCGGCCGGGGCAAGAAGTCCTACTCCAAGGACCGGTATTTCCAGGCTGATGTGGTCAGCGACGACAAGATCATCCCCGAAGGCATCGAGGGCCAAGTGCTCTACCGCGGGCCGGTGGCCTCCGTGCTGCACCAGCTCGTCGGCGGCCTGCACCAGTCGATGTTCTATGTCGGGGCACGCACCGTGCCCGAGCTACACGAACGTGGCCAGTTCGTCCGGATCACAGCTGCCGGGCTCAAGGAAAGCCACCCCCACGACGTGCAAATGACTACCGAGTCACCTAACTACAGTGCCCGTTCCTAGCCGTCTTCGGGTTCCTCGGTGCCCGGGGCCGGATAGCCTGTGCGGGTGATCGAGATCGAGATCGGGCGGGGCAAGCGAGGCCGCCGGGCCTATTCCTTCGACGAGATCGCCGTGGTTCCGTCGCGGCGCACCCGGGATCCCGAAGAAGTCTCGGTGTCCTGGCAGATCGACGCCTACCACTTCGCCATCCCCGTGCTCGGGGCGCCGATGGACTCGGTGATGTCACCGGCCACCGCCGCCGAGCTGGGCCGGCTCGGGGGCCTCGGGGTGCTCGATCTCGAAGGGCTGTGGACCCGCTACGACGACCCGGAGCCGTTGCTCGCCGAGATCGCCCTGCTCGAGCCGACCAAGGCGACGGCCCGGATGCAGCAGATGTATACCGAGCCGATCCGGGACGAGCTGATCACCGAGCGGCTCCGTGAGTTGCGGGACGCAGGGGTGACCGTGGCCGGGGCGTTGAGTCCTAAGCACACCCAGGCCCACTGGCGCACCGTCGTCGACGCCGGTGTCGACCTGTTCGTCATCCGCGGGACCACGGTCTCGGCCGAGCACGTCTCGAGCCATGCCGAACCGCTCAACCTCAAACGTTTCATCTACGAGCTCGACGTGCCGGTCGTGGTCGGTGGTGCCGCCAGCTACACGGCTGCACTGCACCTGATGCGCACCGGGGCAGCGGGGGTGCTCGTCGGTTTCGGTGGGGGAGCAGCGCACACGACCCGACGGACCCTGGGCATCCACATGCCGATGGCCTCGGCGATCGCCGACGTCGCAGCCGCCCGGCGTGACTACCTCGACGAATCCGGCGGGCGATACGTCCACGTCATCGCCGACGGTGGGGTCGGCACCTCCGGTGACATCGTCAAAGCCATCGCCTGTGGCGCGGACGCGGTCATGCTCGGGGCGGCGCTGGCCCGGGCCAGCGAAGCCCCCGGCGGTGGCTACCACTGGGGCCACGAGGCTCGTCACCAGACCCTGCCCCGGGGTGAACGTGTCGAGGTCGGGGTGCGGGCCGGGCTGCAGGAGATCCTCTTCGGGCCCGGACGCGGCGCCGACGGCACGACGAACATCATCGGCGCCCTGCGGCGCGCCATGGCCACGACCGGCTACTCCGACGTCAAGGAATTCCAACGAGTCGAGGTCGCCGTGGCCCCGACCGGACACGCCTGACCAACCCGTAAGGCACGCGCAATGACCACGACCGCATCCACCCGCGACGGAACGACCGGCGGCCCGGTCCGCCGGGGGCAGGCAGCGGGCATCGATCCGACGCGCTACACGGTGGCGCCGCATCGAGTCGCCCAGTTGACCCGACGGATCGTGCACGGGCCGCTTGCCGAGACCCGAGCCAATCCGGCGCCGATGACCGGGCAACGCCTGGCATCCGTGCCCCAGTCGACCCCCTCGGATGTCCAGGTGGCCGTGGACCACGCGCGGGCCGCGCAGCGGGCGTGGTCGCGGCTTCCGGTCGCCAGGCGGGCGCAGGTGTTGTTGCGGATGCATGACCTGGTCCTCGAACGACAAGTGGAACTGCTCGACCTCATCCAGCTCGAGACCGGGAAGACCAGACTGCACGCCTTCGAGGAGGTGGCCGACGTCGCGCTCGTCTGTCGCCACTACGGCCGCCGAGCTGCCAGATACCTGGCACCCGAGCGACACATGGGCGTGGTTCCCGGCTTGACGCGGGCAGTGACCCACCACGACCCGGTCGGGGTCGTCGGCGTGATCACCCCGTGGAACTATCCACTGACCTTGCCGATCAGCGACTCCATTCCGGCGCTGGTGGCCGGCAACGCGGTGGTGCTACGGCCCGACTCCCTGACCCCGCTCACTGCACTACTCGGGGTCGAATTGCTCTGCGAGGCAGGGTTGCCCGAGAGTGTGCTGCAGGTCGTCACCGGCAGCGGTTCGGTCATCGGACAGGCGGTGATCGACTCGGTCGACTATGTCTGCTACACCGGCTCGACCGGGGTCGGTCGAGGGGTCGCCCGATCGGCGGCCGGCCGGCTGATCGGAGCCTCGATGGAGCTGGGCGGCAAGAACTCGATGTACGTCCGCCCCGACGCCGACCTCGGCCGGGCCGTCTCCGGTGCGCTCCGGGCCGCGTTCAGCTCCGGCGGCCAACTGTGCGTCCACGCGGAACGACTGATCCTGCACGAGCAGATCGCCGACGGCTTCCTCGCCGAGTTCGTCCCCATGGTGGCCTCGATGCGTCTGGGTGGTGCCCTCGAATACGGCTACGACATGGGTTCGCTCATCTCGCAGAGCCAACTCGAGCAGACCCAACGCCATGTAGCCGACGCGGTCGACCACGGAGCCACCGTGTTGGCCGGTGGGCACGCTCGGCCCGATATCGGGCCGTTCGTGCACGAACCCACCGTGCTCGTCGGGGTCACCCCGGCAATGGCCTGCCGGGACGAAGAGACCTTCGGGCCGGTCCTATCGGTCTACCGGGTCAGCTCCGACGACGAGGCGGTGGCCCTAGCCAACGACACGGCATACGGACTCAACGGCAGCGTGTGGGGACGCGACGTAACCGCCGCAACCGCTGTCGCCCGCCGGATCCGTTGCGGCACAGTCAACGTCAACGAGCACTACAGCGCCGCCTGGGGCACCACCGGAGCACCGATGGGCGGGATGAGCGACTCAGGTCTGGGACGTCGACACGGCGCCGAAGGCATCCGCAAATACACCGAAGCCCAGACCGTGGCCACCCAGGCACTCATCGGCCTGGCCCCACTGCCCGGCATGCGAGACCAGCAGTTCACCGGTCTGCTGAGTTCAGGACTGACGGCACTGAAACGGATCGGATGGCGATGAAGACGACACAGCCGGGCAACCCGAAGGCTGAGCGGCTCGACCACGACCGTTTCGACAAGGACCGTTTCGACAAGGACCGTTTCGACAAGGACCGTTTCGACCACGAGGTGGTCGTCATCGGCAGCGGATTCGGCGGATCGGTCGCGGCTCTGCGGCTCGCTGAAAAGGGCTACGACGTGCTCGTCTACGAGGCGGGGCGTCGCTTCGCGGACGACGACTTCGCGAAGACCTCCTGGGACGTACGGCGCTACGTTTGGGCACCGAAGCTGAAGTGTTTCGGAGTGCAGCGGATCCATCGACTCCCGGATGTGATGATCCTCGCCGGTGCCGGGGTCGGGGGTGGGTCACTCAACTATGCCAACACCCTCTACGTGCCGCCCGAGCGGTTCTTCCGCGACCCCCAGTGGGGGCACATCACCGACTGGCAGGCCGAGCTGGCACCGCACTACGACACCGCTACCCGGATGCTCGGGGTGGTGACCAACCCGTGCGACGGGCCCGTCGAGCAGGTGATGCGCACGGCAGCGACCGAGCTCGGCGTCGCAGACACTTTCCGGCATACGCCCGTCGGGGTGTTCTTTGGCGAGCCGGGCCAACGGGTGCCCGACCCCTACTTCGACGGTGCCGGGCCCGAACGCACCGGCTGCACCTTCTGCGGCAACTGCATGGTCGGGTGCCGTGACGGCGCCAAGAACACACTCGTGAAGAACTACCTTCACCTGGCCGAGGCGCGCGGCGCCCGCGTCGAGCCGCTACGCACGGTCACCGAAGTGCGGCCGCTCGACCCGGCGCACCCCGAATCGGGGTATGCCGTGACAACCGAGGCCACCGGCGCCTGGTTCCGTCGCGACCGGCGCACCGTGACCGCGGGTCAGGTCGTGCTGGCCGCCGGCGCCTGGGGCACTCAGCGGCTGATGCACCGGATGAAACATGACGGCGTGCTACCTCGGCTGTCGCCGGCCCTCGGACGGCTGACCCGCACCAACTCCGAGGCCCTCGGTGGGGCCACCACGATCCGGGTCCCCGAGACGATGGATCTGACTCGGGGAGTGGCGATCACGACCTCCTTCCATGTCGACGAGGTCACCCACCTTGAGAACTGCCGCTACGGCAAGGGCTCCAACCTCATGGGCGGATTGGCCTCGATCATGCTCGAAGGCGACGACGAGCTCGACTCCGGTGTCACCCGGATGCCCAAGCCGGTGCGGTTCGTCGCGCTGGCCGCCAAACGACCGGTCGAGTTCGTGCGCGCCCTGTCGATGCGGAAGTGGTCCGAGCGCACCGTCATCGCCCTGGTCATGCAGACGCTCGACAACTCGCTCACCGTGTCGAGTCGTCGGGGCCGGCTCGGCCGGTTCCGGCTGGATTCCGAGCAAGGACACGGCCAACCCAACCCGACGTGGTTCAAGCAGGCCAGCGACGGGGTGCGAGCGATCACCGGCGCCCTGTCGAAAGCCAGCGGGCAGCCGACCCTGGCTGGCGGCAACCTCTCGGCGGTCGTCGACATGCCGCTCACCGCGCACTTCCTCGGCGGGTGTGTCATCTCCGATCACCCCGAGAACGGCGTCATCGACCCCTACCACCGGGTCTGGGGCTACCCAGGGCTGCACATCCTCGACGGGGCCGCGATCACGGCCAACCTGGGGGTCAATCCCTCACTCACCATCACCGCCCAGGCCGAGCGGGCCTGCGCGATGTGGCCCGTAGCCGGCCAGGCTGACCCCCGCCCGACCCAGGGCACGGCTTACCAGCGGGTCGACACGGTGGGCCACCACGTCGCCTGCTGATCGCCGAAGCCCGGAGAACGGGTCAGCGACCGGGTCACCGTAACGGCCCGGATCGGTATACCCGGGGAGGTTGATCGCGCGCTGAGCCGCGTTCTCGATCGATCGCGAGGAGCGGTTGGCGAGAGTATTGACGGACGAATGGTCGGCCCCTACCTTGAGCACAGAAGTGAACGGTATGACCGATTGAAATACGCGCGTTGTGTCGAAGGAGAACCCGCATGTTGTCCATCGCCCACACTGTCCTTGATCCGCCCTCGGCCGCCGATTCAGTGCCGTTGATTGATCCCAGCCCGGATGCTTTTCAACCCATTCTCGCGCCCCTAGGGGGAAGCCTCGTGGGGTCTGCGTTGATCGCCCTCGTGCCGCTTCTGACCATCTTCGTCACCCTGGGCTGGCTTCGCTGGAAAGCCCACTGGGCCGGTCTCACAGCCGTGCTCGTCGCGATCCTCGTCGCAGTCTTCTGCTTCAAGATGCCTACCGGACTGGCTCTGCTGGCCGCCAGCCAGGGAGCGGTATTCGGGCTCTTCCCCATCATGTGGATCGTCTTCACGGCAATCGTGCTCTACCAGATCACGGTTGCCAGCGGGCGGTTCGAGGATCTGCGGGCGACCTTCCACCTCATATCCGACGATCCTCGAGTGCAAGCGATCATCATCGCCTTCTGTTTCGGTGGGTTGCTCGAGGCACTCGCCGGTTTCGGGGCTCCGGTGGCAATCACGGGCGTGATGCTCATGGCCCTGGGTTTCAGTGCGCTCCGGGCCGCGGCCGTCGTGCTATTGGCCAATACCGCACCGGTTGCGTTCGGCGCCATCGGAATTCCGATCATCACGGCTGGAAACCTGACCGGAATCCCCTACACCGATATCGGTGCTTACGTCGGGCGGCAGACACCACTGCTGGCTTTCTTCGTGCCACTGCTTCTCGTGCTCATGGCTGACGGAAAACGTGGAGTAAAGCAGACCTGGCCGGTCGCCCTTACTGTCGGAGGGGCATTCGCGGTCGCCCAGTTCGTGAGCGCGAACTTCATCTCGGTGGAGCTGACCGACATCATCGCCTCGCTCGTCGGTCTGGCGGTGGCGGTGCTCGTCCTGCGGGTATGGCAGCCGGCCGGAAAGGACGCGGCCCTGTCGACCTTGGCCACTGAGCGGGAGCGCGACTTGGCTGTTGTCGGGTCGTCGTCCGGGACCAGTGCCGAATCCGGCTCGTCCTCTGCGGGTGCCCGCGGGTCCGGGCCTGCGGCGCAGTATGCCGTGTCGGAGGACGAACTGGAGGCTCGGGCGCGATCGCTGACCGGTGGGCGCATCCTCATGGCGCTCTTCCCGTATCTGCTCGTCATCGTCGTCTTCTCGATCGTCAAGCTGGTGGCGCCGGTGAAGGACTGGTTGAGTACCACCGACCTCAAGATCGGCTGGCCCGGCCTGGACGGTCACGTGCTGAACCACGCCGGATCGGTGAGCGGCTCGACCGTCTATACCTTCCAGTGGCTCTCCTCGCCTGGCACCAGCCTCTTCGTCTGCTCGCTCGTCACGGCGCTGGTCTACAAAGTGTCGATCGCCTCCTGGGGCAAGGAGATTCGCGACACGGCGGTGAAGATGCGGTTTGCCTTCCTCACGGTCGCTTCGGTCCTGGCGCTCGCCTACGTCATGAACCTCTCCGGCCAGACCATTACGGTCGGCACCTGGATCGCCGGCACCGGCGCCGCCTTCGCGTACCTCTCACCGATCCTCGGCTGGATCGGGACTGCCGTGACTGGCTCCGACACGAGCGCCAACGCCCTGTTCGCCACCCTGCAACAAACGGCAGCCAAGGGCGCCGGGATCGATCCGACTCTGCTTGTGGCCGCCAATACTTCTGGCGGGGTGGTCGGCAAGATGATCAGCCCACAGAATCTCACGATCGCGGCTACGGCGGTCGGGCTCGTCGGGCGCGAGAGTGACATCTTCCGCCGGGTCGTGCTGTGGAGCGTCGGCCTGCTCATCGCGCTGTGCCTGCTCGTGGGGCTGCAGTCCTCCGTGTTGTCTTGGATCCTGCCGGGTAGTTGAGGTTTGATCATGTTGATGAGCACTCCCTCTATCGCCGACGCCACCACTGGCACCGCCGCGGTCGACGGTGTCCACGCTGCACTTCCGGGTGCCGGCAAGACCGTTGCCCTGTTCGCAGCCTGCTACAACGACACGATGTGGCCGGGCACCCCGATCGCGACGGTCAAGCTGCTCGAACGGCTCGGTTGCACCGTCGACTTCCCGGTGACGCAGACCTGCTGCGGGCAGATCTTCACGAACACCGGGTATGCCGCCGAGACCGTGCCGCTGGTGCGGCGCTTCGTCGACGTCTTCGCGGACTACGACGCCGTGGTCGCACCGACCGGGTCCTGTGTCGGTGCAATCCGGCACCAACACCACGACATCGCGGTCCAGATCGGTGACCCCGGGCTGGTCACCGCCGTCGACCAGCTCACGCCGCGGGTCTACGATCTGTCGGAATACCTTGTCGATGTGCTCGGTGTGCTCGACGTCGGCGCGTACTTCCCGCACCGGGTGACTTTCCACCCGACATGTCACTCGCTTCGGGTCGCCGGCGTCGGAGACCGGCCGCAGCGGTTGTTGGGGGCAGTGCGCGGGATCACCGTCGTCGACCTGCCACATGCCGAAGAATGCTGCGGCTTCGGCGGCACCTTCTCGGTGAAGAACTCGGACGTCTCGATCGCTATGGCCTCCGACAAAGTGCGCCACGTCCGGGACACCGGGGCCGAAGTCCTGGTCGCCGGAGACAACATGTGCCTGATGAACATGGGGTCCGTGCTCGCCCGCCAGCGTGCCGGGGTGCGCACCCTGCACTTGGCTGAAGTCCTCGCCTCGACCGAGCAGGACCCGGCATGAGCACCACGATCCCGCTCCAGGAGACGACCCAGGCATTCCTCGGCATGCCGAAGTTTCCCGAGGCAGCCCGCACCGCGCTCGCCAAGACCCAACAGCGACGCAATCTCGCCCATGCGACCGGGACGATCCGTGCAAAACGTGCCGCGGTCGTCGGCGAAGTGCCGCATTGGGAGCAACTGCGGCTGGCCGGGTCGGCAGCCAAGGACGAGTTGCTCACCCACCTCGCGGCCTACCTCGAGGAGTTGGAAACCAACCTGACCCGCAATGGCGCCGTCGTGCACTGGGCCCGCGACGCCCAGGAAGCCTGCCAGATCGTCGTCGACATCGCTCGGGCCGAGGGAGCCGACGAGGTCGTCAAGGTCAAGTCGATGGCGACCCAGGAGATCGAGCTCAACGAGGCGCTCGAAGCGGTAGGCATCCGGGCTTGGGAGACCGATCTTGCCGAGCTCATCGTGCAACTCGGACACGACCTGCCAAGTCACATCCTCGTGCCGGCGATCCACCGGAACCGCTCGGAGATCCGCGAGATCTTCCGCCGGGAGATGCACCTGGTCGGTCGGCCGGCACCGGCGGATCTCAGTGACGACCCGGCGCAACTAGCCGAAGCTGCTCGGATGCACTTGCGGGAGAAGTTCCTGCGGGCCAAGGTCGCCGTCTCCGGAGCGAATTTCGCGATCGCCGACACCGGCAGCCTCGTGGTCGTCGAAAGCGAGGGCAACGGGCGGATGTGTCTCACCCTGCCCGAGACGCTCATCTCGGTGGTCGGGATCGAGAAAGTGCTACCGACCTGGGACGACCTGGGCACCTTCCTGCAACTGCTGCCGCGCAGCTCGACCGGTGAGCGGATGAATCCCTATACGACGATCTGGTCAGGGGTGCATCCCGGCGACGGCCCGCAGCAGGTGCACGTCGTGCTGATCGACAATGGCCGCACCCACGTGCTGGCCGATGCGCTCGGCCGGCAGGCGCTGCGCTGTATCCGGTGCTCGGCCTGCCTCAACGTCTGCCCGGTCTACGAACGCACCGGCGGTCACGCCTACGGTTCGGTGTATCCCGGGCCGATCGGTGCGGTGCTCAATCCGCAGCTGCGCGGCACGGCGAGCGAGGTCGACAAGTCGTTGCCCTATGCCTCCTCGTTGTGCGGTGCCTGTTTCGAAGCCTGCCCGATGCGGATCGACATCCCCAGCCTGCTCGTGCATCTGCGGACCAAGGTGGTCGACGCAGCCGGGCGGGCCACAGCCGAGGCCAGAGCCATGGCCGCGGTTGCCTGGATCATGGGCGACCACCGGCGTCTCGAGCGTGCCCAACGGGCCGCCAAACTCGGTGGACGACTGCTCGGCGGGCGCACCATCAGGTCGTTGCCTGGTCCACTCGCTGCCTGGGCCAGCGCCCGAGACGTACCCACCCCACCGACGTCGTCGTTCCGGGACTGGTGGGCCCAGAACCGGGGCACGCAGCATCGCCACCCGAAGGGAGGCCGCTCGTGAACGCCGTCGGCACATCGACACCGGCCGATACGGCGAAGGCCGAGATCCTGGCCCGGGTCCGCGCCGCGGTCGGCGACGTGAACACCTCGCTCGGGGCCCGCGGGCCGGTTCCTCGTGTGGAATTCCCCACCCCGGAACGGCATACGACGATCGAGCTGTTCGTCGAGAACGTCGTCGACTACCGGGCCGAGGTGGTCCGCGCCGACGATGGGCAGGTGGGCACCGCGGTGGCGGTGGCCCTTGACGGTGCCGGGTCCGTTGTTGTCCCGGCCGGTCTCGACCCGGCCTGGACAGCAGCACTTCCCGCACAGATCCGCCAGGTGCGTGACGACGAGCTGTCCCACGCGGAACTCGACCAGGTCGAGGCCGTGATCACGGCGGCGTCGGTCGGCATCGCCACGACCGGCACGATCGTGCTCGACCACGGCCCCGATCAAGGCCGCCGGGCGTTGTCGCTGGTGCCCGACTTGCACGTGTGTGTCATCCGGGCCGACCAGGTCGTCCACGATGTCCCCGAAGCGGTGGCCCGAGTGCGACCCCAGGTCGGCTCGGCGCAGCCGTTCACCTGGATCTCCGGCCCGAGCGCGACCAGTGACATCGAGCTCGAACGAGTCGAAGGAGTCCACGGCCCGCGCATCCTGCACGTCGTGCTCGTGGAGTAACACCAGTGCTCTTGGAGTAACACCAGTGCTCGTGGAGTAACACGAATAGCAGCCCCGGCGCCTTCTTGCAGGCGGCGCCCCCTCCGGCGACCATTGGGCAGCGTTGCCACCACGATCGACCGAGCCCGCTGGCTTCAGGCTGGGGCGAGAAACGCGGCGAGCGTGGCGGCATACATTGCCGGGTCGGCCGCACCGGCCAGCTCGCGGGCCGAGTGCATGGAGAGCATCGCGCAGCCCAGATCGACCGTCGTCACCCCGAGCCGGGCCGCAGTGATCGGACCGATCGTGGAGCCGCACGGCAGGTCACTGCGGATGACGAAGGTCTGCAACGGCACCTCGGCCTGCTCACACGCCAAGCGGACCGCCGCCGCGCCGACACCGTCGGTGGCGTAGCGCAATTCGGTGTGCACTTTGAGCACCGGCCCGCCGTTGAGGATCACCGGATGCCCGGGCTCTCCCAGCTCGGCATAGTTCGGATGCACCCCGTGCGCCATATCCGCCGAGGCGATCACACTGCCCGCCAGCGACCGCCAGTAGTCGTCGCGGCCGCCCCCCGCGGCACGCACGATCCGCTCCAAGGCTGCCTCGAGCAGCGGTGAACCGGCTCCGCGCTCCGAGCTGCTGCCGACCTCCTCGTGGTCGAACAGGGCCACGACGGGACGGTATGCCGCCGGGCCGGCGACGTGTGCCAGCGCACGCACTGCGGCATACGAACTCGCGAGATTGTCCAGTCGGGGCGCCGCGACGAACTCGCCGGCCCGGCCGATGCGGGCACAGGGCTGGGTGTCGTGGGTCATCGCGTCCCAGGCCAGCACATCGCCCGGATCGACGGCCACCTGCTGGGCCAGGTAGGTGACGAACCCGCCGTCGTCCATGGCGTCACCGATCCCCCAGATCGGGACGAGGTGCTGCTGCTTGTTGAGCACGAGTCCGGTGTCGTTGACCCCACGATCGAGGTGGACGGCGAGCTGGGCGACCCGCAGGATCGGGTCGCGGTCGTGGAACAGGTGGGTGCGGGTGCCACCCGGGCCGTCACCTCGTTCCCGCACCACGACGCGCCCGGACAAGCTCAGGTCCCGGTCCAGCCACGAGTTGCGCAACAACCCGCCGTAGGGTTCGACCGCCACCTGGGCGAAGCCGGCCCGGCTCACCTCCGGGTTCGGCTTGACCCGCAGATTGGGGGAGTCGGTGTGCGCCCCGACGACCCGGAACGGTGTGTGGGCAGCCGCACCCTCCGGCTCGATCCACGCCACCAGCGCCCCGGCCCGGGTCAGCAGGTAGCGGCCTGGCCCGCTGGGCCATGCTGACGACTCGTCGACCGTCGTGAATCCGGCTTCGCCGAGGTATGCCGCCGCGTTGGCCACCGCGTGGAAGGGTGAGGGCGAGTCGTCGATGAAGCCGAGCAGTCCCTGGCAGGTGTCGTCCGGGTCGAAAGAGGCGCTCACCGCACCGACGATAGTCCGTCGGTCCTCGGTGCTGCCGTCTTGCCCTGGTTGCTGCGAAGTGCTGGTCTGCTGGGGGCAGTCAGCGACAGACGTGGGCGCCGACGATTCGCGGATATCGCTTCGATGGGATGGCCCGGACTGGGGAGTGGATTAGCGTATCCGGCATGAACGACCCGGAGCTCCCGCTGTGGCGACCGGCCGACCACGACTCTCGCCAGGACTACTGGGAGGGCGTGCATGACGGTAAACCGGTCGACGGCCTGTCGTGGTGGCAGTCGGTGCCCGAGCTGTCGCTGGGCCTGGTCGATGCCACCGGCATCTCACCTGACACGGGGGTGATCGATGTCGGTGCCGGTTGGTCCACACTCGTCGATCACTTGCTCGAACGTGGCTACACCGACCTCACTGCGATCGACCTGTCCGCCACGGCGCTGCGTACCGTGCGTGAGCGGCTCGGCGCGCCCGGGTCCGAAGTGCGTCTTGAGCTGGCCGATGTCCTCGACCTGGACCTAGGGCGCCGGTTCGGGCTCTGGCACGACCGAGCGGTCTTCCATTTCCTCACCGAGCCCGGCGAGCGTGACGACTATCGAGCCTCGCTGGCCGGCTCGCTGCACCCGGGGGGTTGGGTGGTCGTGGCGACTTTCGGCCCGGACGGGCCGACAACCTGCAGCGGGCTGCCGATCGTCCGCTACACCCACGAGGAACTCGTCGCAGAGTTCCCCGGCTTCGAGCTGGTTCGTACGAGCGGCGAGGACCACACGACCCCCTGGGGTACGAACCAGCAGTTCACGGCGGTGCTGTTGCGTGATCAGTCTCATCAGCCACTTGAGTAGCCACTCGCACTTCTGCACACAGGGCCAGGCGATGTATGCCGGGGGGCTCATCGGTAAGAGGGGAGCCACCGGCGGCATTGGCCCGCAACGGCAACCGGCGAACCCGGTTACTAGGCTGGCCTGGTGTGGCGGACCGCGATGACCCCGAAGTGGCTCGGACTGCTCGCGGTCGTCGTCGTGTTGGGCGGACTGTTCGTGCGTTTGGGCATCTGGCAGTACGAGGTCGCCCAGGCCGATGCTCGCCAGGAGGCGCTCGACGCGGCGCTGGCCCAGCCGGTGTTGCCGCTCGACGAGGTGATCCAGCCGCACATGCCATTCCCCGACACCGGATCCAACCAGCGGGTCGAGGCCGTCGGGCGATACGAGCCGGATCGGCTGCGTTACGTGCCGCAGCGGCTCCTCGACGGTGTCGAAGGCCGATGGGCCATCGTGCCGTTCGTCGTCGAATCGACTGGGGCGCGGATCCCGGTGCTGCGAGGTTTCCTCGCCGGCTCGGCTCAGGTTGCGGCCGACCCACCGGCCCCGACCGGGCGGCTCACCGTGGTCGGCAGCCTGGCTCCCAGCGAATCCCCGCGCAGCGGCCACGGTCTGCTGCCCGAGGGTGAGATCGGCTCAGTCGACCTGGGCGAGCTGCTCAACCTCTGGGGTGGTGAGGTCTACAACGGCTTCCTCTTCGCGATCTCCGAGACCCCGGATCCGGGCGACGTTGCGGCCGTCGGGTCGGGATCGGCAGCGGGCTCTCCCGGAGCCGTGGAACGGGTGCCCCCACCCGACGTGCCCACTGGGCTGTCGATGCGCAACGCGGCATACGCTCTGCAGTGGTGGCTGTTCGCGGTGTTCGGCCTGTGGATGTGGGTGAAGATGGTGCGAGACGACTACCGACGACGAGTGCTACAGCCAGCAGGAGACCCCCCATGAGCATGCTTCCCCCCACCATGGCCCAGCCGGTGCAGATCCGTCAGGCACTCCGGCTCTATCGGGTGATGGCGATCGTCGCCGGAATCGCGCTGTTCATCCTCGTCGTCGAGATGGTCATGAAATACCTCATGGGACAGGAGAACTGGTTCACCAAGAACTGGTCGTACATCCACGGTTTCATCTACATGGGGTATGCCGCGACCATCGCCAATCTCGGGCTCAAGATCGCCTGGGGAGTCAAGCGGATCGTGTTGCACCTGCTGACCGGATTCGTGCCGGTGCTGCCGTTCATCGCCGAGCCCCGCGTCACCCGTGAGGTCAACGGCATCCTCGCTCAAGCCGACTGATCGCACATCCGCTCGATGACGATCGTGGGCTTCGAGACACGCCCGGCTACGGGCGACCGGTTCGCTGACGTGGCCACGATCCTTGCCCCCAAGCGCGCCGGCGCACAGGGCTGCTGGTGCCTCTCCCGCCGGTTGAGCCCCACGGACAACAAGGCTCTGAGCAGCTCGCAGGAGCGCGGTCAACGACTCGAAGCCCTCTGCAACAGCGGCAACGCGCCCGGCGTGCTCGCGTACCAGGATGATGACGTCGTCGGCTGGGCGGCGATCGCCCTGCGTGAGCAGCTACACGGATTCAGCCCACGGCGTTTCCCCATCGATCCCGACGGCAACGTCTGGGTCGTGTCGTGTTTCCGGGTCCGCGCCGGCCATGGCAAGAAGGGCGTGGCGCGGGCGCTGTTGGACGGCGCGGTCGACTACGCACGGGCTTGTGGCGCCGCTGCTGTCGAGGCCTACCCGATCGAGACCGGCGGCGACCGAATCGACCGGACCCAGGCCTCGGCAGGAATCCTGTCGGTGTTCACCGATGCGGGTTTCGAGATCACCGGCGACACCGGATACCAGGTGTCGGGCCACCGGCAGGTGATCGTCCGGCGCACCCTGTAGTCGCGAGCGGCCGATCCGTCGCCTCGCTGCGACGTGTCCGGTGTCGACGGGTTCCCGGGTGCCCGTGGTGGTGTCCGATGAGCCACCCCGGGGTGGATACGCTCGGACGGTGAGCGAGACACCAGGCCAGGGACCGGGCGCGGCCACCCCAGACCACCAGAGCCCGACCCGTCCGGTGCTCGTCGTCGACTTCGGCGCCCAATATGCCCAGCTCATCGCCCGCCGGGTGCGCGAAGCCAGCGTCTACAGCGAAGTCGTGCCGCATACACTCCCGGTCGATCAGCTCATGGCTCTCGACCCGGCGGCGATCATCCTCTCCGGTGGGCCGTCGAGTGTGTATGCCGCGGGTGCGCCCTCGCTCGACCCCGCAATCCTGCAAGCCGGGGTGCCGGTCTTCGGGATGTGCTACGGATTCCAGGCGATGGCGCAGGCGCTGGGCGGCACGGTCGCCCACACGGGCACCGGCGAATACGGGCACACCCCGGTCACCGTGACGACCGAGGGCTCGGTGCTGTTCGCGGATCAACCGGGGGAGCAGTCGGTGTGGATGAGCCACGGTGATTCGGTGACCGCCGCCCCCGCAGGCATGACGGTGACCGCCACCACTGCCGGCGCCCCGGTGGCGGCCATCGAGGACCCGGCCCGGCGGCTGTTCGGGGTGCAGTGGCATCCCGAAGTCGTCCACACGGCATACGGCCAGCAGGTGCTGGAGCGCTTCCTCGTGCACGGCGCGGGCATCGAGCCGGATTGGACCCCGGCCAACGTCGCCGAGACTCTCGTCGAGCAGGTGCGCACCCAGGTAGGTGCCGACCGGGTGTTGTGCGCACTCTCCGGTGGGGTCGACTCCGCGGTAGCCGGGGCGCTGGTGCAACGGGCGATCGGTGATCGGCTGACCTGTGTCTTCGTCGACCACGGCTTGCTCCGCGCCGGCGAGGCCGAACAGGTCGAGCAGGACTTCGTCGCGGTGACCGGCGCCGATCTGGTCGTCGTCGATGCCCGCGAGCAGTTCCTCGATGCACTGGCCGGGGTCGACGACCCGGAGCAGAAACGCAAGATCATCGGCCGCGAGTTCATCCGGTGCTTCGAGCAGGCCGCGCGTGACATCGTCCGCGACCGGGCCCAGCACGACGCCGACGCCCACGAGGAGCATCCGGTGCGGTGGCTCGTCCAGGGCACCCTCTATCCCGATGTCGTCGAATCCGGTGGAGGCGAGGGTGCGGCCAACATCAAGAGCCACCACAACGTCGGCGGGTTGCCCGACGACTTGCAGTTCGAGCTCGTCGAACCGTTGCGGCGGCTGTTCAAGGACGAAGTACGCCAGGTGGGTCTCGAGCTCGGCCTGCCGGAGACGATGGTCTTCCGGCAGCCGTTCCCCGGTCCGGGCCTGGCGGTGCGGATCGTCGGTGCGATCACCGCCGACCGGCTGCGGGTGCTGCGGGCCGCCGATGCCATCGCCAGGGAAGAGCTCACCGCCGCGGGGCTGGATCGGCAGATCTGGCAATGCCCGGTCGTGCTGCTGGCCGACGTTCGCTCGGTCGGCGTGCAGGGTGACGGGCGCACCTACGGCCATCCCATCGTGTTGCGCCCGGTCTCCAGCGAAGACGCGATGACCGCCGACTGGACCCGGGTGCCGTTCGACGTGCTGGCCCGGATCTCGACCCGGATCACCAACGAAGTCGTCGAGGTGAACCGGGTCGTCCTCGACGTGACGAGCAAACCACCGGGAACCATCGAATGGGAGTAGCAAGCCCGGATACTCCGGCGCGGCACGCCACCGCGGTCGGCCTGCTGCGCCTATCTTTCGATTATGGTTGACGATCGGCACGATCAATTCAATAGGCGCACCCTGTTCGGCCTCTCGGGTGGAGCCTTGATGGCACTGTTGGCCGCTTGCACTGATGGCGACGGTGTGCGGATCACGGCAACCTCCGGATCGTCCGGCAGACCGACCGGTGACAGCCCAACCACGACAGCGTCCACGGCACCCGGGACAGCCACACCACCGTCGAGTGCTCACGCCACGACGACAGCGCCCCCAACGGCCGAGTCCGCGACTGGCACTGCTGGGAGCCTAGGCCGAAGTGGTGCGGTCAATGCACTACTCATCGGTTCCGACTCACGCACGTCCAGTCTGCGTCGAGGGAACTCGGATGTCATCACCGTCGTGCAGCTCACGGCGGACCGTCAGCGTCTCAATCTCGTCTCGGTTGCTCGGGACACCGTGGCCACGTACGCCACCGGGGGTCGCGGCAAGATCAACGCCGCCTACGTCCGAGGAGGGCCCGAGGCCCTCGCCAACGCGGTGTCAAGGGTGCTCGGCGGACTGACGATCACCTACGTCGTACAGACCGGTTTCGATCGCTTCATCCGGATCAGTGAGCTGCTCGGCGGGTTCACCGTGCAGAACCGCGTCACTTCGAATTCGTCGGGTCCGCAGTTCCCCTCCGGCCCACTCACCTTGAAAGGGCAGCTCGCGCTCACGTACGTGCGAGAGCGCAAAGGCCTGCCCAACGGCGACCTTGATCGCACCGAGCGACACCGGGCTGCCTTGACCGGCATGCTGCTGAAACTGCAGCAGTTGCTCCGGAAGGACGAGCAACGGGTCATGCAGCTCATCCCGCAACTACTCGGACAGGTGGTGTCCGACAAGTTCAGTGCCGCCGACGCTCAGGCGTTGATGCCGGTCGTGCGGAGGATCACCCGGGCCGAGATCACTTCGGTGATGGTCCCGATCGCTCGCTTCGGCATGGTCGGTGGCTCTTCGGTCGACATCATCAACGAAGCTCGCAACGCGGAGCTGATCAAGGCACTTGCGGTTGGTGATTTGTCGGCATACGTCGCCCGCTACGGCACATCGAACGCCCCGACCGGCTGAAGCTCCCTTAGCGTGGTGCCAGGCTGCGGCATACCCACGAGACCGGTATGCCGGTAAGTCGGCTGCTTCGGCGGCGCTAGGGTGATCTGGTGGTGCGCACGACGGCAGCGATCCTGGCAGGAAAGGTCGCTCGGGCCCTAGCTCGTCGACGTGGGGGCGGCTCGGCCTTCCCGGGGCTGGTGGCCGAGCGGATCGACCCACGGTTGTTGGCCCACACCCTCGCCGATCTACCCGGAGGCATCGTCGTCGTCTCGGGCACGAACGGCAAGACCACGACGACGAAGATGCTGGCGGCCATCGTGCGCGCGCACGGCTTGCAGGTCTTCACCAACCCGACCGGCAGCAACTTCACCCGAGGGGTGGTCTCGTCGATGCTCGGTGTGATCGGGTTGTCCGGGCGCTTGGCGGCCGACATCGCGGTGCTTGAGCTCGACGAATGGCACGCCCTGCACTTCATCAAGGTCGTCACACCCACGCACGCGCTCCTGCTCAACGTGGCTCGCGACCAACTCGACCGGTTCGCCGAGATCGACACCACGGCCGACCTGCTCGCCACGCTCGCGAAGCAGACCAGCAGCACGGTGGTGCTCAACCGCGATGATTCCTTCATCGCCCGGATCGCCGAATCCCTCGCTGTGCCGGGCGTCACTACCGGCGCGGCCGACGCCCCGATCGGGCCCGTGCAGATCCACTATTTCGGGGTCGACCCGGCGGTGTCCGACACGGTCCCTGCATTGCAGGAAGCCGACGTGCGGTTCACCGGCGATCTGACTGTGCCACCACCGACCTCGCGAGACGGTTTGCTGCACCCCCAGGACGCGCGGGACTTCTCCATCCGATTCGGTGACGAGCACGTCGGGCCGGTGCGCCTGCACCAGCGAGGACTGGCCGCGATGATCAACGCCACGGCAGCCACGACGATGGCCCGGGCGGTGCTCGGTGACCGCTTCCGGCCGGCGACGGCCCTCGAGGCGCTGCACGCGGTGCGCCCTCCCTTTGGCCGGGGCGAGATCATCGAGATCGACGGTGCCCCATTGGAGTTGGTGCTCGTGAAGAACCCGGCCGGCTTCACAGTTGCCTTGAGCACGTACGGGAACGATCCGGCCACCACGATGATCGCGATCAACGACGACTACGCCGACGGCCAGGACGTCTCGTGGCTCTACGACGTGTCGTTCACCTCGCTGCGCGACCCCGGGGTTGCCGTCACCAGCGGCGTCCGGGCATTCGACATGGCGTTGCGACTCGAGTATGACGACGTGGCGGTGGCCGCGATCGAGCCCGATCTCGACACCGCCCTCGATCACTTCCTGGCGGGCTATCCGGCGCAGCCGAAACGGATCTTCTGCACGTACACGGCGATGATGAGTCTGCGGCGCACCTTGGCTGCCCGCTACGACCTGCCCCAGTTCGGGGAGGAGCCAGCATGAGACCAGCGGGCCCGAGCAAGGGCACGATCGTGCTCGTGCATCTCTATCCGCGTGAGATGTCGATCTACGGCGACTTGGGCAACACCCGATGCCTGGCCGCCCGGATCCGCAGGCACGGCTACGACTGTGTCGTGCACGACCACCACCCGGGTGCACCGTTTCCCGAGCAGGCGCACTTGCTCATGGGTGGTGGGGGACAGGACTCTGGGCAATCGCGGGTCGAGGACGACCTCACGGTCATCGGGAGCCGGCTGCACGACTTGGCCGACGACGGCACACCGATGGTGATGATCTGCGGGATGTTCCAGATCTTCGGACACGCATTCGTCACGAGTGACGGGGTGGAACTGCCCGGATTGGGCATCCTCGACGTGACGACCCGCGGCCAGTCGGAGCGGATGATCGGCCCGATCGTGTTGGACACCGACTTCGGTCACGTCGTCGGTTTCGAGAACCACTCGGGGGCAACGATTCTCGGCCCCGGCCAAGCGCCGTTCGGGCGGGTGCTGACCGGCCACGGCAATAACCGTTCGGACACCAGCGAGGGGGCCCGGCACCACAACGTCATCGGGTCCTACCTGCACGGCCCGATCCTGCCGGTCAATCCTCGGGTGGCCGATGCGTTGATCGCGGCGGCAGCCGAGCGGGCCACGGGCCGGCCTTTCGAGCCGGCCGAGCTGGACGACACCCTGGCCGACGAGGCCCGCACCCGCCAGATCCGCCGGCTGCTGACCAAACGGCAATGACCCCCGAGGTCATCCAGCCCGGTCCACCAGTTCCCGGCGGCTCCGGCTCGGTAGTGCCGCCGGCCGAAGCGTCGGTCAGAGATCCTCGAAGACGTCAGTGTGAATCCGTGCGCTGTGACCATGCGGGTCGATGAACCGTTCGGTGCCCATGATCGGCGCGAGCAGCCGCTGCGGCATCCGCAGCAACAGCGCGTTGTTCCGGGGCATCAGGCTCCCCGACTCCAACTGGGTCCGGTGAGCCCGCAGCGCCGCCAACTTGACGCCGAGCCACGGCCGCACGTCCACGGCATACCCCGGCTCGGGCAACGGCGCGATGGTGGCATGCGATGGTGCCATCAACCGAGCGATCCGAGGCGAGACATGCGCCTCCAACAGCCTTGGCACAGAGGTCAATTCAGCGGCTCGCCGGCCGACCCGGTGCACGTACACGTGATCCGGGTGCCCGTAGCCGCCGTTCTTGTCGTAGGACAACATGACCTCGGGCCGCTCCTGCTCGATGATCGCCGCGACAGCCCGGGCGGCGTCGTCGACATCCACGCGCACGAATCGGGTCGAGCCCGGCGGGTCCGGGAAGAGCTTGGGGCCGAGGCCGCTGTCGGCATACCCGAGCTGTTCGACCCGGTGGACGCCGAGGGTGGCGGCACTGTCGCGTAACTCGGCCGAACGCACCTGCGCGAGATCGCCGGTGAAGCCACGCGGCACGGGTGCCAGCGACCCGTCGGTGGCCGTTACGACGACCACCCGGTGCCCGGCATCGGCAGCTTTGGCGAGGGTGCCGCCGGTGGTCAGCACCTCGTCATCGGGGTGGGCATGCAGCGCGAGCAACGTGAAAGACATGGCCTGCCCATTGTCGCGCATCACCCGTGGCACAGTGGTCGGGTGCGGATCGCCATGCTCACCGACTGCTACCTGCCCCGGTTGGGCGGCATCGAAGTGCAGGTGCACGATCTGTCACAGCGGCTCGCCCAGCGAGGCCACGAGGTTGAGGTCTTCACCATCACGCCCGGGGCGACCGGCTACGGCGGCACGGAGACCATCGCAGGGATTCCCGTGCATCGCTACGGCCTCCGGCTGCCGCGGGGGCTGCTCGTGAATCCCTTCGCGGCCCCGCAGATGCGGCGGCGACTGGAGCACTTCGACGTCGGACATATCCAGATGGGGGTGGTCAGTCCGTTCGCCACCGACGCCGGGGTGCTGGTGCGCCGGATCGGGCTCCCGGCGACGATGACCTGGCATTGCGTCCTCGATCGCACCGAGCCGCTCTTCGGACTGGTCGGGCACGTGCGCCGCTGGGCTCGGGGTGGGATAGCGATGAACGGCGTATCGGAGGTCGCAGCGGCTCCGCTGCGCCGGCTCACCGGGTGCCCGGTCTCGGTGCTGCCCAATGGAATCGACGTCGAGGCCTGGCGGGTGCCCGGCTCGACGAGACCCGTTCGCCAGACTGGCCCGGTCCGGGCGGTCGCGGCGATCCGGTTGGAACGGCGCAAACGACCGGCCCGGCTGGTGGAGCTGATCGCTCGGGTTCGTGCGGCGGCCCCCGAGGTCGACGTGCGTCTGGAGATCTTCGGCGAAGGCTCCGAGCGGCGCCGGGTCGAGCAGGTCATCGACGAGCTGGGTGCCGCGGGCTGGGTCACCCTGGCCGGGCGGATGCCCCGGGATGAACTGCGCCGCAGGTATGCCGCCGCCGACGTCTACGTCTCGCCCGCGGTGCTCGAGTCTTTCGGGATCGCTGCATTGGAAGCGCGGTGTGCCGGGCTGCCGGTCGTGGGGCGCATCGAGTCAGGGGTCAGCGAGTTCGTCTCCCACGGGGTCAACGGACTGCTCGCCGCCAGTGACCACGAGCTCGTGGACGCCCTACGGGCACTGGTCACTGATCCCGAGCTGCGACACCGGATGACCGAGCACAACCTGACGACCCGTCCGGAGCAGAGCTGGCCGCGAGTGGTCGAGATCGCCGAGTCCGAATACCGCAGGGCCGGTGCATGACCCGGCCCGGATCGGTGGCCTTGTCGGTTCACGGGATCACCGGCGAGGGCGTCGAGGTCCTCGTCGCAGACGTGCCACACGGTGAGCATCCCGAGACCACCCTGTGGCGGCACGGTTGGCTGGCGCAGCAGGCGGTGCGGGCATGGCGGGCCGACGACCCCGCAGGAATCGCGATCCGGTACGTCGTCCGGGCGCGCCGGGCCACCGATCCTTTGCCTGCGTCCCGGGCCGTGGGAACCGATCCAGACCTCGCCCTCGAGCTCGGCGAGCAGCCCGTGCGAGTGCAGCGGCTCGCGGCATACGCGCTGGTGCGCAGCGCTCGGGGGTTGTTGCTCACCCGGCTCTCCCGGCAGACCAACGCCCCGGGGTTATGGACCCTGCCGGGTGGGGGTGTGGACCCGGGCGAGCAGCCGGAGCAGGGCTTGCACCGGGAGGTGGACGAGGAGACCGGTCAAAAGGTGGCCGTCACCGGACTGTTCCGTGTGTTGGACGGACACTGGATCGGGAAGGCGCCCGGCGGCCGGGTCGAGGACTTCCATGTGGTGCGGCTGGTCTATCGGGCCGAGTGTCATGACCCGACGGACCCGGTCGTCCACGAGGTCGGCGGCACCACCGATGCGGCTATCTGGGTGGCCGAGCAGCAGGTTGCCGGCCTGCCGGTGTCACCGGTCTGGGCCGCAGTGCTGCCCGGGCTGGTTTCCCGATAATCCGTTCTGGCAGCGACGCCTCTGTGACACGACACGACGCAACACGAGACAACCAGTCACGTGGCTACATGCGGTGGGGATCGGGCGGGCCTTTCCGCCTGCGCCGACGATCACGCAGCAGCCCCATCTCACCGACGAGCACGAAAGCCAGCCCGCCAATGACCAGGACCCGCGGGTCCAGGGCCGGCAGGGAAACTGCAGGGAGATCGAGTGAGTACCAGATCACCACCATGCTTCCCAAGCCGAGAAGCAGGGAGACGCCGACGAGCCGGTAGTTGGGTCCGGCGCCGGGGCCGCCCGCGACCTCGTTGCCAGCGGTATCGGATGTCACAGGTGTCCGGGCGCCCGGGGGCTCGGCAGTGGTGGCATCGGGGTCGTGGCCGGTGGGTTGCTCGGTCATCGGGTCTGTCCGGGCTTGTTTGTTGTCCCGGTTGGTGACGGGTCGGTGCTCGGCCGTGAGTTGACCGGCGACGAGGTCTTCAGGGCTATCTCGCCCAATCCGACCGACAGCCGCACGATGGCATCCGGCGCCCCGGCCGGATCGCCGACCGCGACGACCATGCCACCGGCCGTGCCGGCGGCGAGAGTCCGGCTCTTGCCCCCCGCTGGTGGTTCAGCGGACAACTCCCCGGCGCCGAGATCGCTCTCGACCAGGACATTCAACCCGGGTGGGATAAGCACGTTGAGCTCACCGAGGAGAACGGATGCCGAGATGACTTGTCCCGCCCCGTCGTTCGGCAGCGATGCCAAGTCGAGGGTGGCTTCACCCATGCTCAGGGCGTATGCCGGGTCGTCTTGGCCCGCGACCGGTGTCCAGGTGCGCTCGCCGATTCCGGCGGCGATGAACGTGGACAGCTGTGGAACGAAACCAGCCAGGACGCTCATGCCCAGCAAGACGGCAACCACGGTGGCCGTGAAGGCAGCACGCAGGCCACGCAGCCCGGCCCACAGCAGCGCGAGCGAGGCGACCACGGCACTGCAGGCGAGCGCGAATGCATGCCGGTGAGACGTGAGCTCACGAAGAGCTGGGACCGACATGACGAGGCCGTAGACGGTCAGTGCCAGCCCCATGGTGACGAAGAAGAACAGCGGGCCGGCGCGTCGGCGAGCCGGAGGCATCGGCTCCGGATCGCGCACCCGGGTCGGAGAGTAGGTTCGGCCGGGCCCCAGGCCAAGTGGTGCTGCCCCGGACGACGGCATCGATCCCGACGAGGGTGCCGCGGCTGGACGTGGCCGGTCCGGGTAGGGGGAGTCGGTTACCCCGGCGAGGTCGGTGCCCGGCGGCCCGGTCGGCGGTGGCGGCCCGACCGGGGAGTCCTGGGGTGTGCTCGAGCCGGGCGACTCCGGTGCGGGGTTCAGGCGGGTCGAACGGCGCAGGTCGGCACCGAGTGCCGCGGCCTCTTCTCGCATCTGCCGGGGCGTCTTTCCGGACGCGGCGCTGCGGATCATCCACCAGGCGAGCACCGCCAGTGGCACCCCGAGCCACGCCCACCACGTGGCGGAGATCTCACCGACGACCAGCACTCCGATGACGACCAGCAGGGCGATGCCATTTCCGTCGCCCCGTCGGATGGCGGATTCGGCCAGGATCTTGCCGTCCTCATCCGGCAGCAAGGCCAGAGCGACCATATAGGTAAGCAGTCCGAGGGTGCTGATGAGAAAGAACACGATTGCGGCCGCCCGGACGAACGCGGGATTCACGCCCCACCACCGGGCCAGTCCGGCGCACACCCCTGCGACCACCCGGTCCTCCCGCGATCGGACCGCTCCCAGGCCTCGCAGCCCGTCGAAGAACGCGTCCAGGCCGGCGCCCGGCTCGGGCGCCGGAGTGCCCGCATCGGGGTTTTTCGTCATGTCGCCATCCTCGTCCCGGCCAAGCGCCGCCGACATGCGGGGCGACCCTGATCGATCCCTGAATCTGTCCTGAGAGCGGGTCGATCGCCCGCGGCATACCCCAAGATGGAGTGGTGAGCACCGACCACGGCGTTGCAGCCCCGACCCGCGGGCAACAGCTGTGTCGCAGCGGCGACCGCGCTGTAGCCGGTGGCGTGTGTGCCGGTCTCGCCGAGCGGTTCCGGATCCCGGTTCTCGCCGTCCGGGCGGCCGTTGTCGTGCTCACCTTGGGCAGCGGCGGAATGGTCGCGGCCGCCTACGCGGTGATGTGGGTGGCGCTGCCGGTCCGCTACGCCGAGCCGGGTTACCGGCCCGAACCGGGCGGCTCGGCGACCCGTCGGCCCGGCCGGATCAGCGTCTACCACTGGTTCGTCGTCGTCGGCCTCGCCCTGTTCGTCGTCGGGATCTCGTTGGGCACCGACGTGGGCGGGTGGGTCACCGACCCTCGGTATGCCGTGCCGGTGCTGGCGATCGCCGCAGGCGCCCTCGTGGCTTGGTATCAGCTCGACGCTCCACTGGGGGGTCCCCGGGGGCGGGGGCGCTCGATCTGGGTGGGGGCCGGTCAAGTCGCCTTCGGTCTCATGCTCGTCACCGGCGGGGTGGTCGTGCTCGTCACCCAGGGCCAAGGATTGCAGGGGGTGTGGAACGGCGTGCTGGCCGCGGTCGCGGTGCTGGCCGGAGCCGTCGGCATTGCAACTCCCTTCGCGATGCGGATGTATCGCGGCTTGCAACGCGAGCAGTTGGCCCGGGTGCGGGAAACCGAACGTGCTGACATCGCCGCCCACCTGCACGACTCGGTGCTGCAGACACTCGCGCTGATCCAGCGCCGAGCCGACGACCCGACCACCGTCCAGCGGTTGGCCCGCCGGCAGGAGCGAGAGCTGCGCACCTGGCTCTACGGCGGTGGTCAGCAGGTCACCGACACCCTCGCGACGGCGATCACCGAACAGGTCCACTCCGTCGAGGACGAGCACGGGGTCCCGGTCGAGCTGGTCATCACCGGCGACCGGGTCCTCGACGACCCTGGTGACATGCTCGTGCGGGCCGTTCGCGAGGCAGCGCTCAACGCGGTCCGGCACGGCCGCCCGCCGATCTCGGTGTATGCCGAGGCCGGACCGCACGGTGTCGAGGTCTACGTCCGCGATCACGGCACCGGGTTCGACGTCGACGCCATCGCCGAGGATCGGATGGGTGTGCGTGAATCGATCCTCGGGCGGATGGAACGAGCCGGCGGCACCGCGCGGATCCGTAAGCTGGACGACGGCACCGAGGTGAGCCTGACCCTCCCGCCACCGGACGAATCGACGCCCGCACCGGCTAGCGATGTCCATCCCGACAAGGAGACCACCCCGTGACCGTCACCCGTCTCGTCGTTGTCGACGACCACGCGATGTTCCGATCCGGGGTGAAGAGCGAGCTGGACCCCGACCTCACCGAGGTCGTCGGAGAAGCCGCCGACGTCGACGAAGCCATCCGGGTCGTCCAGGCCACCACACCTGACGTCGTGCTGCTCGACGTGCACTTGCCCGGAGGCCTGGGTAACGGTGGGGTCGACGTGCTGCACGAGTGCACGGCGTTGACCACAGCGACCGGTGCGCCAGTGCGCTTTCTCGCCCTGTCGGTGTCGGACGCAGCCGAGGACGTGATCGCGGTGATCCGGGCCGGGGCCCGGGGCTATGTCACAAAGACGATCACCGGGGCCGATCTGATGCGAGCCATCCAGCGGGTCGCCGACGGTGACGCGGTGTTCAGCCCTCGACTGGCTGGGTTCGTGCTGGATGCCTTCGGCGCGGTGGCCGGCGAGATCGCCGAGGTCGACGAGGAACTCGACCGGCTCTCGGCCCGGGAGCGAGAGGTGATGCGCCTGATCGCCCGCGGCTACCAATACAAGGAAGTCGCCAAGGAACTGTTCATCTCGGTCAAGACCGTCGAGACCCATGTGTCGTCGGTGCTGCGGAAACTGCAGTTGTCGTCCCGGCACGAGCTGACCGCGTGGGCCGTTGGGCGCCGGATCATCTGAGGCATCGTCACGGCAGCCAGCTGGAGTTGCCCGGGGAGTTGCCCGGAGTCCGGTTCGGGGGTCAGTCGGCTGGCTCCACTAACTCATCGGCGATTCGCAGGAGGCCGCAGCGCGCGGCAAGCTCGACCGCCGCGGCGAGCCGCGAGCGGGCGCCCTCGGTGAGCCGGGAGCCGCCGAAAAGCCGCAAGGTCTCGCGTAGCAGATCGTCGAGCTCGATGCCCATCGAAGCCCGGGTCACTGCGGCGGCACCATTCGCCAGCTCGTGCAGGGCGATCTCTTCCAAGGGCCGGTCTTTGAGTGGGCCGTCCCAGACCCGGAACCCCCTCCAGGACAAGGGGTGGCGCGTCGCGGGCCAGAGGAAACCGTCTTGTTCGTCCCGGATCAGGTCGGTCGGCAGGTGGGCGGCGATCTGCTCCTGCCGCACACCGGTGAGTCGGCTCAGGCCGTGGCATTGGGCGACGAGCGCAGCGGTGCGGGTCACGCTGACTGGGCCTTCGGCAGTGACGATCTCGTGCACCAGATGATGCAGGGCAGAGACGTGCCGACCCGCCTCTAGGCCGTCGAGGCGAGAGATCGGTCCGCGATGACTCACCGGAAATGGTTGATAGGCCGCTGCGCCGGGCAGCCCCAGATCCGGCGCCGGATTCGGTGCCTCGTCCGTGGCGAGGTCATGGGCCGAGGTCGGCGCTGCGAACTGCTGGTGGGAAGCTGTGTCCTGCGGGGTCTGCGTCTCGCCCTGGTTGGTCGAACAGTCTTGCGCTGATGCATCCGGGGCTGTTGACGAATCCTGGGGTGTCGATGAGTCCTCGATCGTCGTCGATTCGTGGGGCGCGGCATACCCGGTGGCAATGATCCGCTCGCCCGTGCGGCGCTGAGCCTGGGCCGCTGCGGTCACCGCGGCGACCAACTCGGTCACGACGCCGTCGCGGTCAGCCAGCCAGGTGGGCAACCAGACCCGTTCGACGGCCGGCCACCCCATGGCGTCTCGCAATACTGCGACCGGTAGTCCGTCGCGGTCCATGGTCGTGTGTCGAGCTTCCCAACCGGGTCCGTCGAGCAGGATCGCCGTGCAGGGCTGTTGGCCGGCCAGGCCGACGGTGAGGTCGATCGTGAAGTCGGACATCCCGACGTTGGTCTCCACCTCGAGTCCTTTGGCGCGTAGCGCCTCGGCGATCGTTTGCCGGTGCCGGTCGACCACGTGTCGCCGTTCTCGAGGACCAGTGGTCAGCTGAGTCACCGACGTGCCGTGATTGATGCCCGTTGTTGTGCCCGGCTCGGTCTCGCCCACGGCATCCGGGAGGGCACCGTCGCGGGCGAACTCGAGATAGGCGCGCAAGTGCCGGATACCGATAGACGAGCTTAGTTCGACCCGCAGGTCTTCGGGATCGAAAGAACAGAAGACCATGACTTGTCGTCGGGCTCGAGTGACGGCGACATTGAGGCGTCGTTCTCCGCCGGCCCGGTTCAGTGGGCCGAAGTTCAGTGGCAGCATGCCGCGCTTGTTGGCCGCGAAACCGATGGAGAACAGGATGACGTCACGCTCGTCACCCTGGACGTTCTCCAGGTTCTTGACGAAGATGCCGTCGCGACTCCGGGCCAGCGACTCGGTGATCGCCTCGTTGCCGCTGTCCCACAACAGCTGCTCCACCAACGCGCGTTGCTGTTGGTTGAAGGTCACGACACCGATGGACCTTTCGCCGGCATCCCATCGCCGTAGGATCTCCGCGACAACGGCCTCGGCCTCGATCGGGTTGGTGCGCAGTGGCCCTTCACCCCTGGACCGGTGGAAGACACCGTTGACCCGGCGCAGACTGATGCCGGTGTTGCTGCTGAGGGCCGAGGCAGCAGGGAAGGAGGACAACCGCCCCTCGTAATAGTGGTTGTTGCTGAAGGCGATCAGCGACTCGTCCCGACTCCGGTAGTGCCACGAGAGCCATCGGCGTCCGACCCCCGCGTGAACACACTCGGAGAGGATCGACTCCTCGTCGTGCACCGTCCGGTAGTCACTGGCGGGATCGTCCTCGTCATCTGGTCGAGACAACTGACCGACGGATGTGGGTGGTAGCTGCTTGGAGTCACCGGCGATCACGGCGGCGCGCGCGCGACCGAGGGCCCCGATGGCATCGGGGACCGGTATCTGTGACGCTTCGTCGAACACTACGAGGTCGAAGTCGATCGCTCCCGGGGGGACGAAACGGGCCAGTGAGTCCGGGCTGACGAGTACACACGGGGTGAGTTCGGTGATGACCTCACCGAACTCCTCGATGAGCCGGCGCACCGGTTGCCCGCCGCGGGTACGAGAGACTTCACGCTCCAGGGCTGCGACTTTGCCGAAGATGCCGCCTGGGGTGAAGGGTCGGTTGCCGACGAGTCGTTGCGGTAGCACAGTGACCAACGAGTCGCGCAGCGTTTCCGATGACGTGACGAATCGGTCGATCGAGCGTTCGTGCGCGGCACTGTCGAAGTTGGACAATCCGGTCGCGGTGGCCCGTTCCTGGCGCGACGACCGGGCCACGCCCCTCTCTAGTGCTGCGGGTGCTTCGGCGCCGGTTACCTGGCCGGTCAGCAGAGCCCAGCGCGCGTCGAACAAACCTGCGGCTTCCAGCGGGAGCAGCCCGGTGACCGTTTCACACCAGCGCCGGAGTGCGGCGCAGGTCGGTAGGTCATCGCGGCGACTGGCTTGCCCGGCCGCCCAGGCAGACAGCAGTCCGTTGTGCTGCTCGGCCCAGCGCTGCACATCCGCAGGCCGGCTGCCGCAGGCTTCGAAGACTTCGGCGAGCGCCGTAGCTGCTTGGTGGGCCGCGGCATACACCTCGTCGAGCACCTGGGCAGCTTCCTGACGGGCCGTGTCGACGGCGCAGCGGTCCCGGTCGCTCAAGGCGTCGAACAGGGCCTGATCCCGCTCGATCGCGGCGAGGCGACGGGTCAGGTGAGTCATGCCGTCGGCGGTCAGCAGGTTCGTATCTGGCGGCAGGTCGTGGCACCCGGGTAAGGCGCGCCACGAGTCGGTGACCCGGGACAACTCCGACGTGGTGGCGGCAAGGTGCTCAAGCAGCTCGGGCAGCTGCTTGGCGGGTAGGTCGGCGCCGGGCCGGGCGTACGCGAGCACTGGTCCCGCCGCCGCGATGATCCGTTTGCGGCGCCCGAAGATGAACGACGCCGCGGCTTCTCGTACTGCTTGCCGCACTGGTTGTAGGGGGACCTTGACAACCTCAGGTTCGAAGTGCGCCAGCAGTGGTGCGGCGCCGTGACGCACAGCAACCAGCCGCGCCTGGAGCTCGGCACGGGCTGCTTGCCATCGTGTCGTGCGGGTTTCGTGGAGGATTGCTGGTTCGGTTGCTGCGTCGTTGAGCAACCAGACGACTCGCAGCAGATCGTCGGGATCGGTCGTGGCCGCGACGGCCTGCGCTACCGCGGCGCTGCACCCAGCAAGCCGGTCATCGAGGATGCGGTTTGCCGTGTCAGCCCGGTCGACGAGGCCGAGTAGCTCGTGACCCGGGTCGATCGGGGATCGGGCAAAACCCCATGCGGCACAATCGTCCCGGCCCAGCGAGTCGAGCAGGCTGACCGACCTGGTGACCGCTCGACGACAGCTGTCGACGTCGACCCGGCAGGAGGTGCCGGCTGCGGCGGTGCCGGCGACGGCCGCCACCGAGACCGGCACTACCGGTCCCGGGCCGAGCGCCAACAGCCGAGCGTGCGCGCCGTAGAAGGACAGACCGACGGCGTTGGGCTCGTGCAGACGCGCGGCATACGCGGCGAGGGTGGCGGCACTCGCGGTGACCTCGGCAGCGGCCGCCCGGTGCCCTTCGTCGTCCGCCACGGGGTTCTGGGTCAGAGCCGAGCGTAGGCGTTCGCGGACGATCGCCGGGCGGGCATGCTCGTCGTGCAGGTTGAGCACGTAGGGGAGTAGGCCGATCTGCGCCAGTCGCGAGCGGACGACGTCGAGAGCAGCGCCCTTCTCGGCGACGAACAGCACCCGCCGACCGTGGGCCAGCTGGTCAGCCAGGATGTTCGTGATGGTCTGCGACTTCCCGGTGCCGGGTGGGCCTTCGAGCACGAAAGACCGACCAGCCCGGGCCAGCGCGATCGCCTGAGCCTGCGAGCCGTCGGCCGGGATCGGCGCAGCCGCGACGACATCGTCTAGGGCGGCCACCCGCAGGTCGACGTCGGCGCCCGCCTGCGGGTCGGCGAACATCTCGGTCGGCGACAACGCCAGGTGACGAGCCAGCGGTCGGTCGAGGAACTCCTGCCAGTGTTCGGTGAGGTCTCGCCAGAGCAGGTAGCCCGTGAAACCGACGGTGGCCAGGCGTGCTTCGGTCGTGACGGTGAACGGCAGCCCGGCACTGGCGATCGCTTCACGCACGAGCCGGATTGCCGTATCGACATCGACACCGTCACCATCGGCACGGGTCGGCAACGGATCCAGCCCCGGCACGACGAAACCGAATTCATGGCGCAGCTTCTCCAACAGCGAAAGGTTGAGGGTGATCGCTCCGGAGTCGTCGAAGACGATCTTGTAGGGCTGGATTACCCCCTTGAGCTGAACCGGCGCGAGCAGCAATGGTGCGCTGAGGTCCCGGTCGCCCAACCGCCAGTCCAGCCGCCCGAGAGTGACCACGAGTGGGTTGGCGCCGGTTTCTTGCAGACTGGTCCGAGCCCGGTAACGCAACCGGGCGATGGCGGCCTTGTGGGTGTCGGTGTCGGCCGCAGTGTAGGTCGTGGAGCGCTCGCGGAGCATGGACCGCTGCACATCGGCTGGGAGTGCGTAGGCATCCGTTCCGACGTGCCGTGTGACCGCTCCGCCGAGGTCGTCGGCTGCCCGCAACGAGACGCTCTGCCCGTCCTGCAGCAGGCCGGCCAGGATGCCGAGATGTTCACCGGGCATCAACAACGGGAGCTGGGTGACTCCGCGACCGAAATTGATGAGCCGGTTGCGCAGGGTGAGGTCGAGCAGACTGTTCATCCACGATTGCACGCGCAGCGGGATCGGCTCGGTGTCGGTCGGGGTGGGGGCACCGTCGGCGGGTTCGGCGATGTCAGCGGGCACGGTCGCCGGATCCGTGGTGGGAGTGCTCGGATGGTATTCGACGACCTCGACGATCCCGTCGGTGCGGGTATGCCGGGCCGGCACCGGGTAGACCTGCAGCAGCCGGGCCATCGCGACGTCGACGACACCGATGAGGTCGGCCTGGCCGCCGTGAAAGTAGGTGTCCTTGGGTGCTTGGGTGATTCGACGGAACAGGTCGCGGGGTGGTTTGCGTTCTCTGGTGAGCATCGTCGTCTCCACGACACCCATGAGACCGAGGTCGACGGCGTTGATCGCGGTCGCAGTCTCGTGGCTGGCAGCATCGGGCAGCCCCGTATCGGTACTGCGCCAATAGCCGCAGAAGGCGTGCCCTTTGGCGATCCACAGCACCGGATGGATGCCGAGATGCTCCAAGGCCCCGGCCAGCAGGATTGTCGTATCCAGGCAAGTGCCGACCCGGTGCCGCAGCACGTCGCCAGCTGAACGCACCAGTTGGCCGTAGCCCCACGTCGGGGGTGGCTCCGCGTAGAAGATGTCGTGGTCGTGCAGGGCCCGGCACACCGCCGCGACAATCTCATCGACCCGTTCCGCCCGCACGTGGGTGACCGCCAGCGAGCCACTGCCGGTTTCTCGCTCTAGGGCTGTTGCCGCGACTGAGACGAGTTGCAGGACCGCGGGGTCGTTGGGTTGCACGAACGCCGCGAGCAGCTCCAACGACAACACCGGTGCAGCGGGATCGAGCAGCCATTGACGGGCGGCGAGCACCTGAAGAGACGCGGCGGCGCTGGCCAGTGTCTCGTTCGCCGAGGTTGCGGTGACTTGCAGCTGTCCGGACGTGGGCTCGGCAACGGCCGCGATCCGGGCCGGGTCGAGGGTGACATCCGGGTTGTCGATGGTCACCGAGCAGCCGGAACTGATCGTGTCGACGTGGTGCTGCCACGGTCTGGTGAGCACCCCTGCGTGACTGTCGACGATCTGGGCCGTCAGGAAGACGTCGGCCAGCTGCTGCTCCCCGGCAGTCAGCACGACACGGTGGATGAAGTTGATCCCGTTGTGTGCCATCGCATGGTTGACCAGCGGGGCAACGAGAACCTCAAGTCGTGCCCCGGTCACCATGACGTCAGCCTAAGCGGCTGGGGAGCTAGAGTTGAGCCATGGAAATCCTCACCAGCTTTTTCGTCGTCCTCCACCTCCTGGGGATGGGCGCGATCGTCGGTGGGTACCTCGGGCCCCGCACGGAGCAGCGGATCAACCCCGCCATCGTCTGGGGCGCTCGAGTGCAGTTGATCACGGGGCTGATCCTCGTGGTCTTCGCCGAGATGAACTCCGAGCCCAACCATGCGAAGGTCGGCGTCAAGCTTGTCGTCGTCCTCGGCGTGCTCGCCTGCACGGAGCTGGCCAATGCGCGCCAGCGGCGGCTCGTGGCCGCCAGCGCGACCGGGTCGGGTGGCGCCACCGCGCCCGCGGAAGCCGGGGCTGGAGCCAACATCGCCATGCTCACGAGCATTGCGTTCTGGCTCACCGTGCTCAACGTCCTCGTCGCGGTGCTGTGGACCGCCTAAGCTGACGGACCGCCTAGGCTGACGGACCCCAGTTGCCGGGTGCCGGCTACGGATTCGAGGTGAAGACTGCGGGCCGCTTGGCCAGGAAAGCCGCCATGCCTTCCTGGGCGTCTTCGGTGAGTGCCGCCGCGGCCATGACTTCGATCGCCAAGTCATAGGCCTGGCGTTGCTCGAGCTCGGCCTGGGCGTAGAACGTCTGCTTGCCGACGGAACGACCGTAGGCGCTGCCGCGGGTCACCCGGCGCACCAGCTCATCGACTGCGGCATCCAGCTGGTCGGCCGGGACACACGAGTTGATCAGACCCCAGTCGGCCGCGGTTGGCGCGTCGATCACGTCACCCGAGAGGGCCAGCTCCAACGCTCGCTTGCGACCGACATTGCGGGTGACCGCGACCAATGGGGTGTGGCAGAAGAGCCCGCCCTGGCCGCCGGGCAGGGCGAACCCGGCCGAGTCGGCGGCCACCGCGAGGTCGCAGGAGGCGACGAGTTGGCAACCGGCTGCGGTCGCGAGGGCATGCACTTTGGCGACCACCGGCTGCGGGATGCCTTGGATCGTGTTCATCATCCGCGTGCAGAGCAGGAACAACTCCCGGGCGGTTCGCAGATCGCTGCCGGCCAGATCACCGAAGTTGTGCCCTGCCGAGAAGACCGGTCCTTCGGCGGCGATGACGACGGCGAGGGTGTCACTGGCGCCGGCTCGTTCGAGAGCCGTGGTGAGGTCGGTCATCATCACCGACGACAAGGCGTTGCGTTTCTCGGGGCGGATGAGCGTGATCGTCGTGGTCGTGCCGTCGCGCTCCACGCGCACGTTGTCGTTCATGGGGCCCTCCGGTGGTCAGGTCGTGAGCATCAGCTTGCCGGTGCTGCGGCGTTCTGCCAAGGCCCGGTATGCCGCGGGCGCTTCTTCGAGCGGCCAGCGGCCTCCGATCTGCAACCGCACCGACCCGTCGGTGACCGCGTTCAGCACGGCCGCCGCTCGCTGCTGCAACTCGTCGGGGTCGGCAATGAAGTGGGCCAGACTCGGGCGGGTGAGGAAGACCGAGCCGGCTACGTTGAGCCGTTGCGGGTCCACCGGTGGCACCGGGCCGCTGGCGGCACCGAAGAGTGCGAGCACGCCCCGTGGGCGCAGTGCCGCGAGCGACGAGTCGAAGGTTGTCCGGCCGACACCGTCGTAGGCGACGTGCACCCCGGGCTCGCCGGTGACTTGTTCGGCGGCATCCCGGACGGCGCTGGCCAGCTCCTGCCCTGAGCCGATCGAGGTGTAGTCGATCGTGTAGGCGGCGCCCAGCTCGCGGGCCAGGGTGAGCTTCGCCGCCGACCCGGCGGTGGCGATCACCTTGGCTCCTTTGGCCGCGCACCACTGCACCAGCCACTGGCCGACCCCGCCGGCCGCGGCGTGGACGAGCACGACGTCACCCGAGCGCACGGCATACGTCGACGTGATGAGATAGTGCGCGGTCATGCCTTGCAACAAGGCGGCGGCGGCCTGCTCGGTGCCGACCGCCTCCGGCACGGGCACCAGCGCCGCGGCCGGCACGAGGGCCAGTTCGGCAGCGCTGCCCGGCTTCATCGCCCAGGCGACCCGGGCACCCGGCGTCAGGTCCACGCCGTCACCGGCCGACTCGACGACTCCGGCACCTTCGAGGCCGAGAGTGAACGGGGTCGGCACCGGGTAGGCCCCCGTGCGCTGATAGACGTCGATGAAGTTCACGCCGCTGGCCTGCACCCGCACCCGAGCCTGCCCTGGCCCTGGATCGGGGACCTCCACGGTCTCGACCCGCAGGACATCGGGATCGCCGTTGCGGGGGACGCGGAGGGCGCGAGCGCGGGCCATGTCCGAGAGCGTAGACGGCCCGTTCCGTGTCGGGGCAGCAGCATAGGGTGGTCGGCACCATGAGCACACTCTTCGACGAGCTCGGCATCGACGGCCTCGAGCCCGAGCGGCACAGCACGCCGTCCCGTCGTGCCCGCCCGAGCGCCGAGGAGCCGACCCGCGATCAGCGCTCGAGCGTGCCGTCACGCGTCGGCACCGACCCTGAACGGTTCCTGGACGGGCTCAACCCGCAGCAGCGCCGGGCAGTGCTACACGACGGTGGGCCGCTGCTGATCATCGCCGGAGCCGGATCGGGCAAGACCCGGGTGCTCACCCACCGCATCGCCTACCTGCTCGCGGCCAGGTCGGTGCAACCGGGAGAGATCCTCGCGATCACCTTCACCAACAAGGCCGCCGCCGAGATGCGCGAACGCGTCGAGCACCTGGTCGGCAGGCGGGCACGGGCGATGTGGGTGATGACCTTCCACTCGGCCTGTGTGCGCATTCTGCGACGTGAGTCCGGCAAGCTCGGACTCAAATCGAGTTTCTCGATCTACGACGCCGCCGATAGCCAACGGCTCATGCAGCTCGTGTTGCGAGATCTCGACCTGGATCCGAAGCGGTATCCACCGCGCAGCTTCACCCACCAGGTGAGCAACCTCAAGAACGAGCTCGTCGACGAGGAGACCTATGCCCGCCGGGTGGCCGAGGGCACCGAGCACGAGCAGTTGCTCGCGCAGGCGTATGCCGCATACCAGCGGCGGCTACGCCAGGCCAATGCCCTCGACTTCGACGACCTCATCATGACGACCGTCCATCTGCTGCAAGCCTTCCCGGAGGTCGCCGAGCACTACCGCCGCCGATTCCGGCACGTGCTCGTCGACGAATACCAGGACACCAACCACGCGCAATACTGTCTGGTCCGCGAGCTCGTCGGTGTGTCCGACGACGCAGCCGCCGACCCGCGCGCGATGGCGAATGCCAGTGACTTGGTCGCGCGGGAGCACCCGGCCGGAGCAGCCGGGCCCGCGGCATACCCGCCGGCGGAGCTGGTGGTCGTCGGGGATGCCGACCAGTCGATCTACGCCTTCCGAGGTGCCTCGATCCGCAATATCGTCGAGTTCGAGCAGGACTACCCACACGCTTCGACGATCCTGCTGGAGCAGAACTACCGCTCCACTCAGACCATCCTGCGGGCGGCCAATGCGGTCATCGCGCACAACCCGGACCGGCGCCCGAAAAACCTCTGGAGCGATCAAGGCGACGGCGCACCCATCGTCGGATACGTCGCCGACAACGAGCACGACGAAGCCTCATTCGTGGGCCGCCGGATCGACACGCTGGCCGACGACCACGGCGTGCGACCCCAGGACATCGCCGTCTTCTACCGGACCAACGCCCAGAGCCGGGCCCTGGAAGAGGTCTTCGTCCGGGTCGGTATCCCCTACAAGGTCGTCGGTGGTACCCGCTTCTACGAGCGTAAGGAAATCAAAGACGCGCTCGCCTATCTGCGGGTGATCGCCAATGCGACCGACACGGTCAACCTGCGCCGGATTCTCAACGTGCCGCGCCGCGGGATCGGCGAGCGCGCGGTGGCCTGTGTCGCCCAGCTTGCCGACCGCGAGCGGATTCCCTTCGTCGTCGCCCTGGGGCGAGCGGCCGACGCGCCGGGGATCGCGACCCGTTCGGTCGCGGCGATCACGGCGTTCACCCGGCTGCTCGAAGACCTGCGCACCGTCTATGACGGTGGCTCGGGGGTGGCTGGTCTGCTCGAAGCCGCCCTCGAACAGACCGGTTATCTCGCCGAGCTGCGGGCCAGCCCCGACCCGCAGGACGAGACCCGGGTCGAGAATCTCGGCGAACTCATCGCCGTGGCCCGCGAGTCCGACGAGTCACGGATCGCGGCGGGGGAGTCACCGAGCCTGGTCGACTTCCTCGAGCAGGTGTCACTGGTCGCCGACGCCGACGAGATACCCGATGCCGATGCCGATGATGGTGCTGGCGCCGGCCCCGGTGGGGTGGTGACCCTGATGACCCTGCACACGGCCAAGGGTCTGGAATTCCCGGTCGTTTTCCTCACCGGGATGGAGGACGGCACGTTCCCGCATCAGCGCTCGCTCATCGAGGCGGCCGAACTGCACGAGGAGCGGCGCCTCGCCTATGTCGGCATCACTCGGGCCCGCGAACGTCTGCACGTGTCTCGGGCCGCGCAGCGTTCAGCCTGGGGACAACCGCATTACTACCCGGCTTCTCGGTTCCTCGACGAACTGCCAGAGGAGCTGGTCGAGTGGGAGCGGGACACCGCGGCATCCGATGTGGTTCGGTTCGGTCCTGCCGCCGACAGTCGGACGGACCAGGTTCCAGCGGTGGCCACGCTCGCTGCGCGACCGGGGGTGCGCTCGCCCGGGTCAAGGGCCGTGCCGGTGCTCCACGCCGGCGACCGGGTCACTCATGACGCGTTCGGGATGGGCACGGTCCTGCGCGTCGACGGTGCGGGGGAGAAGGCCTTGGCGCATGTGGATTTCGGATCCGAAGGGGTGCGCCGGTTGCTCTTGCGGTACGCGCCGGTGCAGCGACTCTGAATCAGCCGGACGCATGGGGATGCCGTGACGCCTTGGCCGCGGCATCGGGTGGACCGGGCCACTGCCGCAGCCCGGTCGATGGCCGCCGAAACCGGGGGGGTGGTTCGTCATACCCGTCCGCGCCGACCGCGGAGCCAGGAGTTGGCGGTGGGCGTCTCACCCACTGGTCTTGTTCGCTAGAGTGCCGTCATGAATGAGTCGCCGCTGCGGGTCGTCGTCGCCAAACCGGGTCTGGACGGCCATGACCGAGGTGCCAAGGTCATCGCCCGCGCGCTGCGAGATGCCGGGATGGAGGTCGTCTACACCGGCCTGCACCAGACTCCCGAACAGATCGTCGAGGCGGCCATCCAGGAGGACGCCGACGCCGTCGGGCTCTCGGTGCTGTCCGGAGCCCACATGACCCAGTTCACAAAGGTCGTCGAACTCCTCAAGCAGCGCGAGGCCGCTGACATCGTCGTGTTCGGGGGCGGGATCATCCCGGAGGAGGACATCCCCGAGCTGGAGAAGATCGGGGTGGCCAAGGTCTTCACCCCCGGCAGCACGACCGGCGAGGTCGTCGACTGGATCCGCGAGAACATCTCCGCCACCTGAACCACCCGACTCGGCTTCGCCGACACTCCCCGTGGCACCCCATGGCGCTGGAAGGTAGTTGTCACCCCTCGGTGCAGGGACATCGATGGCCAAGGTTAAATCTTGGTAAGGAAAGCCGCGTCAACCTACCCGTGCTCGATTGTCGGGCCATCATTGGTCGCAGACGTCGTCGACACCTCTCCCCCCCAGGCGCCGACATCGTCTAGTCGAGAGCGGGTGGGATGGGCCCCCGGTCCTCCCGCATCCCGGGAGTGTCCTCGCGTCCAACACGACGCTCGCTGAGTGTTCAGCGCCCCCGAAACTCGGCGTTGGTTGTGGGGCCGAGGTTTGCTTCGGCCCCACAACCAGAATCACGGCGCCTTCGTGAAAGGCCTCAGAGCCACGTCCCCGGACCGACCGACCGTGAGATTGGTCATCCCTGCTCGGCACTCCGGGCACGGCCGAACCCAGGTGCAATAGAGTCCGAATGCGGCCCGCCACACGACTGGACGAACACATGGCGGGAGCATCCACCTTCGACGACGAGGACAGACGCCCGTGGATCTCTTCGAGTACCAGGCACGTGACATGTTCGAGAAGCACGGTGTGCCCGTGCTCCGCGGTGAGGTTGCCACAACGCCCGACGAGGCCCGCGCAGCGGCCTTGCGAGTCGGTGCCGACAGCGGTGGGGTGGTCGTCGTCAAAGCTCAAGTCAAGACCGGCGGCCGAGGCAAGGCCGGCGGCGTCAAGGTGGTCAAGAGCGCGGATGCGGCCGCCGAAGCCGCTGAAGCCATCCTCGGCATGGACATCAAAGGCCATACCGTCAAGACGGTGATGATCGCCCAGGGTGCCGCTATCGCGCAGGAGTACTACTTCTCCATCCTGCTCGACCGGGCCAACCGTCGCTACCTGGCGATGTGCAGTCGAGAAGGGGGCATGGACATCGAGACCCTGGCGGTCGAACATCCCGAGAAACTGGCTCGGATCGACGTCGACCCGATGGTCGGCATCGACGAGGCCAAAGCCCAGGAGATCGTCGCCGCAGCCGGCTTCGAGGCTGCCGACCAGGCGGCCATCGCGCCGGTGCTGGTCAAGCTCGGTGCGGTGTATGCCGCCGAGGATGCCACGCTCGTCGAGGTCAACCCTCTGGTCAAGACCGAGGAGGGCGCCATCATCGCGCTCGACGGCAAGGTCACTCTCGATGGCAACGCCCGGTTCCGCCACCCCGATCACGAGCCGCTGGTCGACCACTCGGCGACCGACCCGCTGGAGAAGATGGCCACCGACCTCGGCCTCAACTACGTCAAACTGGACGGCAACATCGGGATCATCGGCAACGGCGCCGGCCTGGTCATGAGCACCCTTGATGTCGTCGCGTACGCCGGCGAGAGCTTCACCGGCAAGGACGGCGCGAACCCGAAGCCGGCGAACTTCCTCGACATCGGCGGTGGCGCCGATGCCACCGTCATGGCCAACGGACTCGATGTCATCTTCGAGGACGCTCAGGTGAAGGCGGTCTTCGTCAACGTCTTCGGTGGCATCACCGCCTGCGACCAGGTCGCCGACGGGATCGTCAAGGCCTACGACATCCTGGCCAGCCACGGTAAGCAACCCAAGCCGCTGGTCGTGCGTCTCGACGGAAACAACGCCGAGCAGGGACGCAGCATCCTCGACAGTGCAGCTCTGCCCATGCTCGAGCGGGTCGACACCATGGACGGTGCCGCCCGGCGTGTGGCCGAGCTCGCCGCCCAGGCCGACTGACCCCCCGACCATCCGAAGCACAGGCACGACAGGACTGACAGGACTGACATGGCGATTTTCCTCAACAGCGACTCACGGGTCATCGTCCAGGGCATGACCGGGTCGGAGGGCATGAAGCACACGACCCGAATGCTCGCCTCGGGTACCAACATCGTCGGGGGTGTCAACCCGCGCAAGGCGGGCACCACCGTCGACTTTCCCGGTGGGCAGCAGGTGCCCGTCTTCGGCTCGGTCGCCGATGCATGCGCACAGACCGGCGCCAACGTCTCGGTGATCTTCGTGCCGGCAGCCTTCACGAAGGCTGCCGTCATCGAGGCCGTCGACGCCAAGGTGCCGTTGGCCGTCGTCATCACCGAGGGCGTCGCGGTCAAGGACACCGCGGAGTTCTTCGAGTATGCGGAGAAGGCCGGGACCACTCGACTCATCGGCCCCAACTGCCCGGGACTGATCTCGCCGGGGCAGTCCAACGCCGGCATCATCCCGGCCGACATCTGCGGACCGGGCCGGATCGGATTGGTCTCTAAGTCGGGAACGTTGACCTACCAGATGATGTTCGAACTGCGCGACTTCGGCTTCTCCACCGGGGTGGGGATCGGCGGAGATCCGATCATCGGAACCACACACATCGACTGCCTCAAGGCATTCCAGGACGACCCCGACACCGACGCCATCGTCATGATCGGCGAGATCGGCGGCGACGCCGAGGAGCGGGCCGCGGAATACGTCTCCGAGCACGTGACCAAACCAGTCGTCGGTTACGTCGCCGGGTTCACCGCTCCCGAGGGCAAGACGATGGGTCACGCCGGAGCTATCGTCTCCGGCTCGAAGGGCACCGCACAGGCCAAGAAGGAGGCCCTCGAGGCTGCTGGTGTCAGGGTCGGCAAGACACCGTCGGAGACCGCCGATATCATGCGCGAGATCATGCAGGGGCTGCAGAAGTAGCTCGAAGCACGACACACCGAGGGCGGGTCGGAGAATCTCCGGCGCGCCCTCCGGTTTTCCGGGTGCCGACCCGCGACGATAGATGTTGATGAGTCTGTTCGAACGTATCCGAACTCTGCGTGGCGCAGGGTCGCCCGACGGGACTCGCGCCGTATCAGCCCGGCTTGCTGGGCTGGCCTCGCCGCCTTGGCGGGTGGCTGGTCTCGGTGCTGCGGCCGCGCTCACCTCGTGGTCTGTCTTGGTGCTGCTTGCGGTGATCGTGTGGGCTTTCACACCACAGGGCGAGGCAGGCCTGGGCGAGGTGCTGGCCTTGGCTTCGGGGGCGTGGGTGCTGCTGACCGGCGGGTCTGTCACCGGTGGGGATCTGCCCATCACGATCGTGCCGCTGCTTGGGTGGGTGCTGGCGGTGTGGATCGCCATGGCCGCCGTGAAACGTGCGCGGCTCGTTGATCCGGACCAGTCGGTGGGCGCTTTGGCCGGTCGCTTCTGCGGTGGGTATGCCGCCGCGCTTTCGGCCATTTCGTTGCTGGCCTTGGCCGGTCCTGTCGTCCCGGTCTGGCACGGGCCGATCACTGCCCTGAGTGTGCCGGCCGTGGCCTTGGGCCAGGACGTGATCCGCGACCCCCCAGAGTGGCTGGCGCAGCGGCTGCCGGTCTGGCTGGAGGCTGCTTGGCGACCGGCCGGAGCGGCCCTGCTCACCCTCGGCGGTGTCGGTCTGGCGCTTGTCGTGGCCGCGGTGTGGTCGCGCTGGGAGACCGTGGTCGAGCTCTATGGCGCCGTCGACGCTGGGGGTATCGGCGCGGTCATGCTCACCATCGTCCAACTGCTCTTCTTGCCCAATCTCGTGCTTTGGGCTGTCGCCGTCGTGGCCGGGCCGGGGTTCCAGGTCGCCATCGATAGTGCCGTGACGGTCACCGGCGCCGAGCCTGGCCTGCTGCCGATCGTGCCCATACTCGGTGCTGTGCCGACCGAGGAGGCATTCCCGGGCTGGCTGCGGATCACGCTGCTGTTACCGGTCGTCGCCGGGCTCGTCATCGGTCGCACGGTAAGGCGCCACCGGGTGCCTCCGATGCATGAAAGCGGGTTGGCTCGCACTGCGGCGGTCGCGGTAGCCCTGGATTCCGGCGTCATACTCGTGCTGGGCTTACTGGCCTCCGGGTCTGTCGGGGTTTCGCGGCTTGCGCACGTCGGCCCCGACCCGTGGGACCTGGCGGGGGTGGTGCTGGTCGAATTGGCCGTTGGGACGGCGCTCTGGTTCAGCGGGTCGCTGTGGATCGCGCCCCGTTTGCGGAGGTTGAGATCGGCAACCGGGTCTCGTGGGGGGTGAAGTGGTCGGTATCGCCGCGTGAACACCCCGGCTCTGACGATTCTCAGGAGCTTGCCCCGGCGAGCCCGATCGGCGACCTCTCGATCATCGTGCGTGCCAGCCCATAGTCACCCTCCGGCAGCGGCTAGGGTATTCACTGCGTGAACGATGCGGTCGAGATCTTCCGCGGTGAGCGCCGGGTGTACGGGCAGTGAGATGACCTGAGCTGCTGCCTGCTCGGTGCTGGGCAACTCGAGTCCGGGTGCGAAGTGCTGCAGCGAAGGCAATCTATGGTTGGGAACCGGGTAGTACACGCCACTTCCGATTCCGTAGTCCTCACGCAGAGCCGCGACGAAGCGGTCCCGTTCACCCGCGCTCGCCTCGATCCGGATCGTGTATTGATGGTAAACGTGAGTTGCGCCTGAGGCCACGGTGGGAACGATCACTCCGCTCAGGTTGGCATCGAAGAATCCAGCATTGCGGCGGCGTAGCTCGGTCCACGCAGCGACCTTGGTGAGTTGAACCCGACCGATGGCTGCATGCACGTCAGTCATTCGCGCGTTGAAGCCCACCAACTCGTTCGCGTATTGACGCTCCATACCCTGGTTTCGCAGTAAGCGCACGGTTCGGGCTACGGCCTCGGTTGCGCACGCGACCATACCCCCTTCGCCAGACGTCATGTTTTTCGTCGGATAAAGGCTGAACATGGCGAACTCCCCGAAGGTGCCGACCGGGCGGCCCTGCCAACGGGCGCCGTGTGCTTGAGCAGCGTCCTCGAACAGCAGGAGGCCGTGTTCATCGGCGATACGCTGCAACGCATCCACATCCGCGGGGTGGCCATAGAGGTGCACGGGCATGATCGCCTTGGTGCGCTCCGTGATCCGTTCGCGCACGCTCTGACTGTCGAGGCAGAAGGAAGTCAGGTCGATGTCGGCGAAGACGGGCGTAGCGCCCGCGAGGGCGACCGAGTTCGCGGTTGCCGCGAAAGTGAACGATGGCACGATGACTTCGTCGCCGGGTCCGATACCGGCCGCAAGTAGGCCTAGGTGTAGACCGGAGGTCCCCGAATTCACTGCTACGCATGTCCTGCCGCCAGTCATGGCATCGGCGAATTCAGTTTCGAATGACGCAACCTCCGGGCCTTGCGCGATCATGCCCGAGCGCAGCACACGCTCGACGGCGGCCACCTCCTCCTCGCCGATGAGTGGCCGCGCGGCAGGAACCAAGCGTGCAGACATTGTGGGGGCCTTTCGACGAGGGCATCGCTGGCACGCTACCCGAGAGGTGCTGGCGGGTGCGCTCCTGACCGGGTGCCCAGTATGTGTCGGTACTCACGCACCTGGGATTCCTCGGCGCCACGCACACCCAGCCTGCCGTGCTGGCGTTCTGGCGCCGGTAAGCTGCATTCGCTCAGCAGACTGACCGGAGGCGTCCCGCGTGCGCATTGTCGTCACCAACAACTTCTTTCCCCCGAGGGTGGGTGGTTCGTCGCACCTGTCCAATGCACTGGCTCAGGGGTATGCCGCCCGCGGTCACGAGGTGCTTGTGGTGACTGCGGCATACCAGGATGCTCCGGCCCTGGAGGAACGCGATGGTTTGCGCATCGTCCGGATGCCAGCGGTGATGCTGCCGGAGACCCGGTTCTCGGTCAGTTTCGACATCTCGTTCGCTACCCGGCCGGGTTTGCCTAGGGCGCTGCGCACGATACTCGACGACTTCGGGCCCGACGTCATCCATCAGCATGGCCAGTTTTTCGATCTGACCTGGGCCAGCGGCGCCTACGCACGAAAGCGTCGAGTGCCCACCCTGCTGAGCGTGCACACTCGGCTGGAGAATCCCGCCGCGCTGTACCGCCGTGGTTTCCGAGCCCTCGACGCTGTCGTCGTCGCTCCCCAGCTGCGTAGATATCGCCCTGACGTAGTGGTCATGGATGTTTACATGCAGGACTACATCACCACGCGGTATGCCGGTGCCTACGGCCGACTACACGCCATTCCGGTGGGGGTGGACCCGGACTGGGTTCGCGGCGGTGACCGGTCTGCGGGTCGATTGTCGGTCGGGCTGGCCGACCAACCGATCATCCTCTCGGTGGGGCACGTCATCCCGGTTCGTGACCGGCTCGCCGTGGTGGAAGCGCTCCCGGCCATCCTGCAGGCGCACCCGGAAGCCAAGCTGCTCGTGGTAGGCCGGATCTACTATCCGGCTTTCCTGACCCGTGCCGAGCAACTCGGGGTTCGCCATGCCATCGTCACCACGGGTGCGGTCCCCAAGGCCCGGATACCTGATCTCATGGCGGCTGCCGACGTGGAGTGCCACGAACAGGGCGGCGGGCTCGGCACCGCGACCCTCGAGGCCATGGCTGCCGGGGTCCCAGTGGTGGCACACGGGCGAGAGGACAACTTCCCCAGGATTCGTCTGGTGGACGGGGGAAACATCTATCTGGCCCCGGTCGGTGACGTCGGCGGACTCGCGGACCGGCTGGTCCGGGCGTTGGACGACCCGGCAGGCAGCGGCGAGATCGCGCGGCAAGGGCAGGAACTGGTCCAAGACCACTTCGCTCTTGATCGGGTCCTCGACGCGCACCTGGAGGTCTTCGAGCAACTGATCGCCCAAGAGCCGGCCCGGCCTCGGTGAACCCCCGAGGCTGATTGGTAGTGTCGACCGATCGTGAGAGGAAACCGATGACCCGCAATATCGCGCTGGGCAGACCCGACCTGGGGGAGGAAGAACTCGCAGCGATCGCCGAGGTATTCCGGTCCGGGTGGCCGGCGGGCGCGGGGCCTGCCTGTCGCGCGTTCGAATCGGAATTCGCGGCAGCTATGGGAGTGCCGCACGCGTTGGCGACGAACAACTGCGGCGCAGCGCTGCACTTGGGCTTGCTGTGCCTGGGAGTCGGCCCGGCAGACGAGGTCATCGTTGCTGACTACACGTTCCCGGCCACGGGTCACAGTGTGGTGTGGACCGGGGCCACGCCGGTCTTCGCCGACGTTCGCGGCGACACCGGCACGGTGGATCCGGACAGTGTCGCGGCTCTGATCGGCCCGCGCACGGTGGGCATCATCGCAGTGGACGTGGCAGGCCTGCCGGCTGACTACGAGCCGCTCCAGACCCTTGCCACGCGCCACGGTCTATGGCTCATGGAGGATGCGGCGTGCGCGGCCGGTGCTACCTATCGGGGCCAGCCGGCGGGTTCAGTGGCAGACATTGCTGCGTTCAGCTTCCACGGGCGAAAAGGGATCACCTCCGGCGAGGGCGGGGCCCTGGTCAGTGCGCGGGGCGACCTCATCGAGAAAGCGCGCACGATGCACACCTATGGGATCGGACCCGCGCTTTCGCGGGAGGGAAGCCGCGAACTGGTGATCCCTGCTTTCGATGAGATCGGCCACAACTACCGGCTCTCAGATGTCGCAGCGGCCATCATGCGCGTACAGCTACGGCGCATGCCCGGCTTCCTGGCCGCCCGCGATTCGGTCGCGCAGCGGTATGCCGCAGGCTTGAGCGACGTGGCGGGGCTCGCACTGCCTGTCGTCCCGCCGGACCGCACCCATCCTTGGCAGGCATACCTCGTCACCGTCGACGAGGACATCGACCGAGACGCCGTTGTGCTGCAGTTGCGCAACCGTGGTGTCGGTAGCACTTTCGGCACCTACGCCAGTCATCTGCAGCCGGTTTATGGGCGGACGAACCCCTGCCCCGTCTCTGCCTCCCTGTTCGCGCGACAGCTAGCCCTGCCGATGCACACCCTCCTCGACGAGGCCGACGTCGACTATGTGATCCAGCAAGTCCGCACCGTGCTGGCGGATCCGGCGGTCCGTCGGTCGTAGATCGATACTCCCAACGAAAGGACGATCAGATGGCCGAGTCACGAAGGGTTCTCGTCACTGGCGGCGCCGGGTTCATCGGGCTCACGGTGATCCCGATGCTGCTTGAGCGCGGTTATCAGGTGCGGATCTTCGACAACATGACCCGGGGTGACCGGGCAGCTGTCAACGCGCTGGTCGCCGCGGGCGGTGTCGAGTTGGTCGAGCAGGATGTGCGCTATGGCGGCTCGGTGTATGCGGCGATGATCGGCTGCACTCACGCGCTGCATATGGCTACGGTATCGATCAACAAGAGCCAGGCCGACCCGCACGAGTCGATCGACATCAACATGACCGGAAACCACAATGTCATCGCGGCAGCAGCGGGGGTCCAGGTGCAACGCCTGGTCTATTGCTCGTCGGCCTCGGTCTATGGGGACCCGAAACGCCTTCCGATGCACGAGGACGACGAGTTGGCGCCGCTCACCCCCTATTGCATCTCGAAGCGGGCCGGCGAGGATATCTGCGGCTACTACCAGCGCCGCGCCGGGCTTTCATGGGCAGCGTTGCGGTTCTTCAACGTCTATGGCCCCGGCCAGAAGTCCGAGGCGTACTACACCTCTGTCATCAATCACTTCGTCACTCGTATCCGCAACGGTGAGCCGCCGGTCATCGACGGCAAGGGCGAACAATCGATGGATTTCGTCCACGTGCACGATGTCGCCCGAGCGATCGTCGCGGCCTTGGAAGCGCCGACGGTCAATGCGCCGGTCAACGTCGGGACGGGTGTGGACACGTCGGTAAAGGAATTGGCGGAAGTTCTGCTCGAGTCCTGCGGCGCGGATGTGGAACCCATTTTCAATCCTCGTGATGTGCTGGTGACCAGACGGGCAGCCGATATCCGCCGGGCCAAGGAGTTGCTTGGCTGGGAACCCACGATCGACGTACGCACAGGGATGCTCGACGTCATCGCTCACCACAGCGGGTGATCCGATGACACCGGCGCAACCCGGGCGGCTGCCACCCAATCCTTACAACGAGCATTCCTGGATCGTTGGCGATCCGACGATCGGACCCGGCACCTGGATCGGTGCGTTCACCGTGTTGGACGGCTCCGGTGGGCTGCGAATCGGGGCGGGTTGCGATGTGTCCTCGGGCGCGCAGATCTACACGCATTCCAGCGCCCGTAGGTGCGTATCCGGCCGGGTCTTCGATATGGTCGAGCGGGAGCCGGTGACGATCGGAGACCGGGTGTTCATCGGGGCGGGTGCGATTATCAACATGGGGGTGACGATCGGCGATTGTTGCGTGATAGGAGCCGGAGCGGTCGTCACCGGTGACGTGCCGGCATACACCGTCGTGGGCGGCGTGCCAGCCCGTCCGATCGCCCGAGTCGATCTCACCGATCCCGGCGACCCGCAATTCCTCGCGCTAGCGTCGGCCGAGTAACGCCGCTCCGGGCGTTGTGAAGCGCCCCAGGTTCTCCGCTGCTCCTATGCGGGTTGCGGCTCTGGGTTGAGGGTCGGGTAGTGGGCTTGCTCGAACTCCACGGGGGTCATCATCTCAACGGTGTTGTGCAGGCGCCTGATGTTGTACCAGTCGACTCAACCGGCGGTGGCGTACTCGAGGTCACTGATGGTCCGGTAGGGGTCGGCGTGGAAGACCGTGGTCCCGATGCACTCGGTCGTGTAGAGGCCGATCACGCACTCGGTCAGTGCGTTGTCCTGCGTATCCGCGGACTCACCACCGAAGTCCCACGGAACTCGGGGCAACCGCGATTGGGGAATCCCTTTCGGCCGCTGGGTCCGGGAGGCGGCGAGATATCCCGCACACGGCGCGCCCTCACTTCCGCTTTGAACCCCCGACACTCTCTCGCGATTCCGGTCGCCCATGTATGGGTCTTACACCAAGGCATCGGGTCGCATGCTGCTGGTCCGATGCGGACGGCGCGTGACCCCAACGGGACTTGAACCCGCGACCTCCGCCTTGACAGGATGTCGAGCACTCCGGCTGTTCCACGAGGTCTTGCTGCCGTCCGTGGACATCGGACCCTGTCCACGGATGGGCTTGATCGGCTGACGCCGACTGCGATACCTGGCAGGGCGTCGGTCCGAACCGCCTCCGGGGTGCACGGGTTGTGCCGGAAGCTTCTACGCCCCTGCAGGGGCATCCCTTTGCGCGTGTTGACGGTGACGCGCCACCACCGGCTCCCCCGGCCGGAGTCGCGCCTGCCCTTCCGGTTCCGCAAGCCGGTGCACCCTCCGATACACCACGGAGGAACGAGTGCTCCGAGTCAAGCATCGAACCCGACGAGCACGAGCCGCCTGCTCCGACCTAGTGAGCTATCCGATGAACAGCTGGCTGGGACTGATATTGCTGCGTTGGATCTGCTTAAAGCGTGCAGTCCCCGAGTAGGACACGAGCCACTTGCCGTTGTGGCTGGCG
>PDWI01000280.1_pt1 | contig 81339 bp, 70 predicted proteins | sample 1430891 | NCBI WGS metagenome assembly PDWI01 (sample SAMN01162508, study PRJNA174530) | Oral metagenome, whole genome shotgun sequencing project. | biome: Marine environment; feature: Marine mammal; material: Swab sample of the gingival sulcus; isolation source: swab sample of gingival sulcus... | reverse complement strand
GATAGCCGTCGCTCCAATCTCCCTTCCCCTGGCGGCCTTGGGAGGAGGGAAGGAGCGGGTACGCTGAACTATTGTTTTTTTCCATTTTATGCGACATCTGTCTTGACAGATAGCGGATGATTATTTCGGATAATAATATGGCTATTTATGGATGAAATTTTAATGAAAAAGAAAAATATTGAAACAGTTAAAACTATTAAAGGGGATCAAGACCCATATGATATCGCTTATCTTTTGGGATGGAGGCATGATAAATTAAGAAATTTGATATTTCACTGTTATAAAACTCCTGATCTTGTACAAAATGCAAGAAGGTTTTATGAAAGTTTAGAGTTTAATGAGGCGGTTAGGATTCTTAAGCAATTATTACCCCATACAATCGCTGCCAATGTTCTTGATATAGGATGTGGAAATGGTATAGCATGTTATGCTTTAGCAAGGAAGGGGTATATTGTAACAGGAATTGACTCTTCAACAGGCAGGATAGCAGGGATTAATGCGGCAAAACAACTCATTGGGCTGGATAATACTAATTTCAATATTGAATACTCAAGTGGTGAAAATTTAAATTTTAAAGATTCCTCATTTGATATCGTATGGTTGCGAGAAACCCTGCATCATATTAAAAATCTTAAGGGATTTATGGAGGAAGTTCGCCGAATTTTAAAAATCTCCGGTATTATGTGTTGTTTTCGAGACCATGTCATATGGAATGATGAACAGAAACAGCATTTTTTTGATTCACACCCGTTTAACCATATTACAAAGGATGAAGGGTGCTATAGACTTGAGGAATATTTGGAGGCTTTTCAATCTGCCGGTTTTAAGATGGAGTATGTCTTGGATCCAGTATCCAGCATTATCAATACCTATCCTGCTCCATATCAGGCAGGGTTGAAATTTGATTATGATGCCGCAAAACAACGGAAAAAAGGTAATGACCTGTTTTCATTTTTTGCTCGGAAGACAGAGCCTGAAAAGATAAAACAATCTCCGGCATCAGCACAAATTTTCAGTTATCCGCAAAGGAACTATACTGAGGATATTTTTACGGATACATACCAAAAAGCAAAATCGTTAGCGGTAAAAAATCGTTTTCATGAAGCAATCGAAGAATTAATTCGAATTGATGAGCTTGATGCTCCTTTGAAAAATAAAGCCTTGCATTTAAAAAATGAGTTAATTTCTTATTTGCCTGTGCGTACCAAGCCTGAATTATGTCTTTCAACTATTAAATCATTTTTTCATGATTCTGAAATAGCACCTGATATTCTTGTTTTAGGTGACTCTGTTATGGATACTGTATCTAATTTGGATGATAATAAGACGAATCTTCGAAGGATGATTCTAAAAAGGAAGATCAAAAAACATTCTCGTATCAGGTTTATTAACCATGCAGGATATAACCCTTGCGTTTTTTGGTTGATTTTAAACGTAATTAAAATATTTGTTCAAAAACCGAAACAAATTATTCTTCCTATAAATTTGCGAAGTTTTTCTTCCTGCTGGGCTCTGCATCCATTCCATCATAAAACTGACACAATTAAGGAATTACGGGATTATCTTTTATCAATCGGTATTAAAGTTGAATGTCTTCTGTCAGACACCCGTTTGCCCTATAAAGAATATTTGGATACAAATGAGAAATTTTATAATTCTAAGGAAAAATCTCTTTCCATTCTGGAACATATGCTGTCACAAAAAGGAAAAGTTGATCAGAAAGATAGATATAAAACTTTTTTTGAATTTCATTATACCCCTCCCATAAATTCGGATAATCGAAATTTGATATTTTTGCAGAAGTTTTTTAAACTCGCCAGTGAAATTGGAATTTCTGTATATTCGTATTTAACACCTATTAATTTTCAGGCTGGGGAAAAATATGCTGGTGCAAAATTTCTTCCTGCAGTTCAGGGAAATACAGCATTCCTATTGAAACATTTACCTTCTTGTAATACGAATGATATTATCGTTCATGATTTTAGTGTCGCACTGCCTGCCAATCACTTTATTCATCCAAATGAAAGTGCTGAACACCTTAATTATTTGGGCAGAAAATTTTTAGCGAATAAAATCACCACTGCCATGATTTTATGAATGATAAGGGAGGGGTTTGTGCAAAAAAAAACAGTCCTGATTACCGGGGCTAACGGTTTTATTGGATTTCATATTACCAAATATTTATTAAAAAAAGGTTATGGGATTATAGCTATAGGGAATCCTCAAACCCTCAAGCCTCTTTCATATTATTCAAATTTATTGTCTATTGAGCATTTTTATTTGCCCTCACAGTCTTTTATAAATATAGTCAATATTTTTCGACCTGAATGTGTGGTTCATTGTGCTGGCTCCGCATCAGTCCCAATTTCTCTTGTAGAACCTTATGAAGATTTTCAAAATAACACAATTGCTACTGCCTTTGTTTTGGAAACTATTCGAAAACATTGTCCTGATTGTTACTTTCTATATTTTTCAAGCGCAGCGGTCTATGGGAATCCAAGTCGGCTGCCTGTGCGTGAGATTGATCCCCCCAATCCGATTTCGCCGTATGGCTATCATAAATTTTTAGCCGAAATAGCGATTGAAGAATATGCTGCAATCTATGATATAAAATCCACAATTTTTCGTGTTTTTTCTGCCTATGGTGAATATTTACAAAAACAAGTTGTATATGATTTATTAAAAAAATTTTCTGCTCCCAGTAATCTTCCAGTAATTCTGCATGGCAAAGGGAATGAAACAAGAGATTTTATCTATATAGATGACTTATTGATGGTTGTGGATAAATTTTTACACCAACCTCAGTATGGTATATTTAACTTGGCATCTGGTATTCAGACCAAAATTTCCTCTCTCGCTGAATTGATAAAATTTGAAATCGGCAGCGATAGAAATTTTGAATTTAATGGTGTTGTGCAGAAAGGCACCCCTGATCAATGGGAAGCTGATATTTCAAAACTGGAACTGATTGGTTCAGAACCCAGGGTCAGCCTTGAGGAAGGTATTCGGAATACGTGTGGCTGGTTTTTGAAAACTTTAAAAAAAGAATTACGATCATGATTCAATCTGTCAAAGTTGGTCTTCCGTTTATAGGTGGGGATATATGGATTGGGGGTGTGACTTATATTGAGCATATAGTCAAGGCAGTTGCCTCTCTTCCTGATAACGAACGTCCCCGGCTATTTGCCGTTATCACAGATAGTACAGTCAGAAATTATTCCCATCATGAACCATTTATTTCCTTTTTTGACGGTATTATTTATTTAGGTGCTAATTACAAACAACTTCCTGCCCAGATCCCTGTTCCTGTTGAACATGTGGTGAATGGAAATGAATTATTCCAGAAAATTGATTTTTATTTCCCAGTTTTATCAAATGTTTGGCCTGGAGTCCCAGCTGCGTCATGGCGTCCTGATTTTCAGGAAATATACTTGCCGGAATTATTTTCTAAAAATGAGATTATATCGCGTAAGCAAGGGGCAGATAAAATAGCCAGTCAGGCTGAATTACTTGTTTTAAGTAGTGAAACAGTGAAAAAGGATTTCCTGAGATTATACCCTAATAGTAAACCTGTTATCCGCATCCTTTCCTTTTTCTCTCTCCCAGATTCATCCTTGTATTCCGGTGATCCCGTTACAGTTCAAAGAAAGTATAATCTGCCGGATCGTTTTTTAATCTGTTGCAATCAATTCTGGCAGCATAAAAATCATCTCTTATTATTTGAATCTATTTCGTTATTAAAAAAAGCGGGATACCCTGTTCATATAGTCTGCACTGGTGCAACAACAGATTATAGAACCAGAGATTATTTTGACCGCATAAAAAATGCCATTGAACAATATGATATTTCTGATAATGTTCGAATACTTGGCTTTATTCCCAGATCGGATCAGATCCAGCTTATTCGGCGCTCTTTAGCTGTGGTTCAGCCATCTTTGTTTGAAGGATGGGGAACCGTTCTCGAAGATGCCCGGGTTCTTGGGAAATCCATTTTTCTATCTGATATTGAGATTCACCATGAGCAAGATCCCCCCAATGCTATTTTTTTTAACAAGAAATGTGCAAACGACTTAAAAGAAAAATTACTTGTTCATTTACCTAATTTTAAACCCGGACCAGATCTTGGGAGGGAAGAACTTGCGCGAGCAAATTCCCTTGTATTGGTGGATATGTTTGCGCGTCGATTTTGTTCAATTGTACTGGAATCCCAGTTTTTATTTAATCGGCCTATTGATGGGGTGCCCTCTGCTTTATGGGAGGAACTCTCAGCTGCCATGTCCGGCTCAGAGGATACCCCTCGCACCAAGACAACTGTTCATTTGAATCAGGAACTAAAAAAAGGTCAAAAATTGGTAAGTGCCATTATATCCACCTTCAAAGCCGAACGCTTTCTTCATGGCTGTCTGGCAGATTTGCTTAATCAAAGCATCGCCAACCACCTTGAAATCATCATCGTTGACAGCAATTCCCCCCAGAATGAACGCAAAATCGTTGCGGAATTTCAAAAAAATCACGAAAATATCATCTATGTGCGCACCGGCCGCACTGAATCGCTTTACAAGGCATGGAACCGCGCCATTCAGCTGGCCTCCGGAAAATACATCACCAACGCCAACAGCGACGACCGGCATCATCCCCGCGCCTATGAACGGATGGCCGGATACCTGGAGCGGCATGAAGATATTGCTCTGGTTTATGCCAATGTGATCATTACGGAAACGGAAAACGAAACCTATGAAAACCATACCCCGGTGGGCATGTTCCGCTGGCGGGATTTTGATCCGGCGACCATGATCAAAGGGTGTTATATGGGGCCGCAGCCCATGTGGCGGCGCAGCCTTCACAAAACCTACGGCTATTTTGACGAGAGCTTTGAATCCTGCGGGGACTGGGAATTCTGGCTGCGCATGGGGGCCGCAGAAAAATTTCATCATATCGACGAGCCCCTGGGATTATACCTCCGCTCCCCCGGCGGCATTGAACACCGCGATCCCCAGTTGTCCGCCGCCGAAGGCCAGAAGGCCCGGCAGCGCCACTGGCCCCGATATCAGAAAATCATCATGGAACGCGCCAGGGCCGGAACCCTGCCGCCGGAATTCAAGCAGGTGCGGGATGAAAACGGGAATATCCGTATCCAGCTATAAGGCCGTGGAAGGCGCATCTGAAGTGGTCCCTATGCCTCAGGATCATTGCGGTTCATGTGACAGCGATCCTGACACATAGGGCATCGGCGGAGGGGGTGCCCACAGGCTGCGGCGCAGAGAAGCGGCAGCGGAAAGAGACCGTCATTGAGCGTGGCGCTTCAGTCCCGGACCGTATCTTCCAGGGCCGCAGTTTCATCCGTATTGATGATGGTTTCATCCGTTCGCGGCCCTGCAGCTTTATTGATGGAGATATCGCCGATGGCACGGACCGGCTTGCCCCATTCTTCCCGGTACAGGGCCTGAAAGACGGTCTGCTGCATGATATCCAGAAGATCGTAGGAAGACATGGAAGAAGACCGGTCCTTGAGTCTTTCCCGCCAGGCATCCAGTCGGATCATTTGCTGTTTCAGGCCGGACAGCTGAGACATGAGGCGGATGACCCGGACCCGCACGCTGACGGATGCTCCAGGCACACTGTCACCGCTTTCCCATTTCCGTCGATGGGCGTCCAGGGCGGATACGGACATGGCCAGCAGTTTCTTGCGGGTCTGTTCACTCCGGAAGACCTCCTGGGAATAGACCAGCTTCCGGTACCGGCGCTTGCAGGCCGTCATGAGAATTTCGAGTTCTTCCCCGATCATTTTTTTCACGGACCAGGGCAGATCCACCCGGACTGCGGTCATCATTTCCCGGTATTGCCCCCGCTTTTCCGTATACTCCCGAAGGGCGTGGTACCAGAAAATGCGGGAATGCAGCTGGAACTGCCGGGTTTTGGGAATCTCTTCTTCCACGGTACGGCGGATGGCGTCGGAAATTCTGGGCAGAAGACGCCCGGTTTCCCAGTACAGGTGCTTTCCTGTGACCAGTTTGAACAGGATGCCGGTCATGGCCTGCCAGTCCTGGATATGCAGGGACCGCTGCACGCTTCCAAGGGTTTTTGCCAGCACCTCATTGGTTACAAGATGCGCTGGCGTGGCATAGGAGGGGGTTCCGCCCAGCATGGGCTGGGAAATGGTGTCGCCTTGTTCCGGGGCTGTGTCCACGGCGGTTTCGAAGTCGATAAGTCCCACGGCATAATCCCGGGGCAGGGAGAGAGACGCATCCGTGGCGCTGGCGTCATTGACGATATAGATATTGTCCGGTTTCAGATCCCGCATGGCCACGCCGTGTCGACGCAGGCAGGCCAGCATTGACAGCAGGTTGGTCAGCAGGCCGGAAATAATGGGCTTTCGCTGTTCAAAGGTGCGTTGAAACACGAGCCGGGACGCCAGCTTGCGGTATCGCAGAATGGTTGGACGAAAATTGATATAGAGGTCGTCTCCCAGGGATTTCAGAACCTGTGTAAAGGCTGCGGGCATGCCGGGTAATTCGGGCGGCGGCTGTTCCGCCAGGCGGGCCTGGAACAGGGCGCGTTTGTGATGGGCCAGATCACGGAGCGGGATGCAATGCGATTCCGCCAGCCGGGTCAGCTCCGCATCATAATCCTGAAAGGCCGTGTGCAGGCCGTCAAAGAGATCCAGAAACCCGGCGCCACAGACATCCTCGAACAGGACGGAATCCGCCAGGGCATCCTGCTGTTTCAGAATTTCATCCCAGACCAGCTGCTTGATATCGAACATGCGTATCATGACCTGTCCCAGAAAGGGATGACGGGCCAGGTTCATGAACAGGACGAAGCGGCCCCTGATTTTCAGGAATTCCTGCCGGTCCGGTCGATTTTGGAGGATCTGGATGCAACGGTCTTCATGGGCTTCGGCGGTTTCGCCGTCCCTGGGTGAAAATTCGGCCAGACGGCACAGCAGGGCTGCGGCGCCGGGTGTGATGGTCTGAATATCCGGATCCAGCTTCCGGGCGATAAGACGTTCGGTTTTCATGGCTGCCAGGTACTGCTGAAACGAGGTGATGGGCTTGGGCGGAATTTTCAGAACCAGCAGATCGCCGTAAATCACCTTGTAACAGACGGACTTGCTGCCGGCGTTTTCCCCCAGGAGCCCGATGCTCATGCGCCGGGTCAGGGTGCGGCCGTCTTTTTTCAGGCTCAGCTCATAGACATGATCGTCTGAGGCGGTGTCTTCCTCCAGCCGGACACTGCGGCCGGGGGCTCCGGGTACGCCCATCTGCGTCTTGTAAATGCCCAGAAAAAAATTTATGATATCCTGTCGGTCTATGGTCATTCGCTGCGTGAACACCTGTCTGGTTGCAAACGGGCGGGATGGATGCGGCCCTGCCCCGGGCAGCCGCCGTCATCACGATTTCGTCCGCTTTGATTATCGGTTTAAGCGCAGCTGCGGGAAACGCGGCCGGCCACGGAACTCTGCAACGATTTTTAGCGGAAAATCGCAAGAAAAACCAGACGAAAATTTATTACGGTTCCGGGGGGCCGTGGATTCCGCCATGTACCGGCGGCCGGAACGGCTTCGGGCGCCTTGAACATGGGAGGAAAGATGGTGTTCCCGCAACGGGGAGGACGAGCCGTGCGTTCGCTGCCGACAGTGCTTTCCATCATGAAAACGGCGCGGACCGCCGGGGCCGGTCTCTGATGCTGTCGCCGCTGGATCAGGCGGAATACGCCGGATCGGACCTTTCCGGCGCACCGGATGATCCGGACGCGGTGCCCGCCATCGCGATTGTGTTCGGTCATGCGGGCACGGCAGCCGGAACGGCGGCGCAAACGGAAAAATCGTCCGGAGCGTCGGGCGCGGACAAGGACGGGCGATACGCCGTGGCCGCTGTCCGCGTTGACGCCGGCGGCGGGAAAACGGTTTTTTCCTCCCTGATCCGTTATACCGGCATCACGGCGCGGGAATACCATCGATCGGGCGTCTCAGACGCCGAAGCGGCCGGGGCGCCGTGCGCGAAAGACGTGGGCCGCTCATTACGGAAATTCATCGGCCGGAACGCCTGGCTCTTTGTGCTGGATGACGACAGGCCCGCCGAGTCTCTCGCGGAGTTCTGCGGGCGGGGCCGGTTCATTGATCTTTCCTTTGCGGCCCTGTTTTTCCTTCCTGGTCTTAAGGGGCCGACGGTCAGGAATATCCGCGAATACCTGAACCAGGCCCCGGAGCTGACGACCAGCCTGCCGGCGGAGAAGGGCGCGGAAACCGGCCTTGATCTGCTGCAATATCTTGCCGGTCATGTGCTGAATACCAGTTTTACCGGTTATGCCCCGGTCCTGCGCCATTATCTTGAGCAGTCCCATACCTTTTTCGGGAACAGCCTCTTATATCTGCAACGGCACTTTTCCTCCTTTTTTCCCGGCGGACTTTTTGACGCTGCCGGATTTGATTCCCTGGGGGGAGGCGGCACCACGGATAATTGGCGGGCCTTCCTGCCGCGTGCCGTCCGCCTGAAGCCGGTGGCGGAATCCGAAGAACCCTGCCGCCGGGTGGCGCCCGGCCACCTGACGGCCCTGTATCAGGCCCTGGCGTCCCATTGCCTGGATTTTCGGGTCCGGCCCGAGCAGCTGGCCTATGCCCGCCATGTGGCCGAAGCCCTGAACGAAGAAAGCGTACTCACCATTGAGGCGGGAACGGGTACGGGAAAAACCCAGGGCTATCTCATGCCCGTCCTGGAATTCCTGCACCGCAATCCCGCCCGGCGGGTGGTGGTTTCCACCTATACGAAAAACCTCCAGGACCAGATCTTCCACACGGAGCTGGTGCGGGCAAGGGAGGCGCTGCCCCATTTCCGGGATATCCCCGCAGCCCTGCTCAAGGGGAAATCCTCCTATATCTGCGCCGAAAAACTGGACGCAGCCTGGGATGAGCGCCTGGACGGCGTTTCCATCATGAGCTGGCTTTATGCCCTGGTCCGGGTCTTTTCCTTCCGGGAAGCGGCCGGAGAGCCGCCGGACGAGGTGATCCTGCGCCGGCTGGACAAGCGCGGTGAGCTGACCCGCCTGCTTCGGGATGTTTGCGCCGGAACGGGCTGCACGCCCGGTCATTCGCGCTGTCCGGCCCAGATTGTCACGGCCGAGGCCCTGGGGGCGCGCCTGGTGGTGACCAACCATCACAAACTGGCCCTGCTGGACCGGGATCAGGTGCTGTCCGGCGTATTCCGCCATTATATCATTGACGAAGCCAATCATTTCGAGGCCGCCGTGCGCAACGCTTTTGCCCGGGAAGCGGGGAGCCGGGAGATCCGCGAGAGCATTTCCTATATCGAGTCCGCAGCCCGGCGCGTGGGCATTCGGGCGGGAAAGGCGGGGGACAGCAAGGCGGGCGCCGCCATGGCCTTGACCGGAGAGGCCATATCCGCGTTTCGCCGCCGTTCCAGGGAGCTGGGAGAGGCCCTGGCGACCCTGTTTCCGGATAAAGACCGGGGCGCGACGCATGTGCTGACCCCCGAAATCCTGTCCCGGCCGGGGGAAGGAGGTGCGGCGGCCGGGGAAATACTGACGGGCCGCGTCACGGCCCTCCATGATGCGGCCCGCCGTATCCATGAGCTGTTTTCCTTTTTGCGGGAAAAGAACGCCATGGACCGCATCCGCCTTCCCGAGCGCAGCCTGCGCCGGCTCACGGCGGCTTTGGACGAGGTGAACGAGTTTCGCGAGACGCTTCTGGCCATCCGCCAGAACCTGGACCGGGAAAATACCATCACCGCCTGCCGCCTGTTTGCCCGCCACTGGTCCCTCATGAGCCAGTGGGTGGAGGTGGGCGGTCTGATCCGGGAAGAAATCTACCGGCGGAAAGGGACCATTGTTTTCACCGCAGCCACCATCCGCCATAATGGCCGCTTTGAGGCCTTTCAGCGGATTGCCGGGATGCCCGTGGCCGGAGAAGAAACGGCTCACCCAGGGCATCCGGGCGGCGGCGAACACGGAAACGGGACGGAGGAAAAATCCTTCCGGTTCGCGGAAATCCCCAGCCCTTTTGATCCCTCACGCATGGAGCTGGTGATTCCGCCCCAGGCCGTCAATGCCAGATACGCCAATAAAGAGCGCTGGCTGGAAACGGTGACATCCGCCATTCCGGAACTGATCCGCCAGAACCGGGGGCGCACCCTGGTTCTGTTCGCCTCGTACCAGGACATGAAACTCATCGCCGAACGGACCGGCCCCATTATTGAGGCAGACCGTTTTCCGCTTTTTATCCAGCAGCCGGGTGCGCCCACCACGGCGCTGTGCGATGAATTCCGCTCCATCCGGGAGAGTGTTCTGTTTGGGGTGGATACCTTCTGGTACGGCATTGATTTCAAGGGCGAGACCCTGACCCAGGTCATCATTACCCGCGTACCCTATCCCCCGCCCCGGGATCCGGTGCAGGCGGCCCGGAAAAAAATCCTGCCGGCCAGGGAGTTCTGGCAGCGGTATTATTACGACGCGGATATCAAGATGCGCCAGGGGATCGGCCGCCTGATCCGCTCGGACACGGATTACGGCCGGGTGGTGATCCTGGACAACCGGTGGCGGGCGTGACGGGACTGCGGGCGCACGTTTTGGAAAAAAATACGGTTTGACAAAAAAAACTATTGACGCCAAAAAATATTTGGGTAAACTATGTCCCGAAGTCCCTCCTGAAATCGGTTTTCGAATGATTATCGCCCGTATTCAACGAAGGCCGAGGACTTAACGCTCCATTTGATTGGTTCCGGTTATCGCCGAAACACCGGAACCACAGCACCTCCGTCACAGCCCCTCCGGAACAGGTCCGGAGGGGCTTCTTTTTTGGGGTGTCCGGACGTACCGGATCCCCTGATTTCCTCTCGCGGTCTTGTAACTCTTTCAGCATTTTGCCAGAATATTCCCTGAAGTGATGAATTCAGGATCGAATCAATATATAGATAAAACGAAAAAGACACGAGCAGGCTTCCGGCCGCCGCAATGAAGCCATGGAAGGAGACGGAAATAATGGAAAATGACGCCACGGTTCTGTATCTGATCCGTCATGGTCAGACAGACGCCAACAAGAATATGATTGTGATGGGCGCAACGGATGTGCCCCTGAACGATACCGGCCGGGAACAGGCCGATTCCCTGGGCCGCCGTCTCAACGACCTGGAAGTGGATATCGTCTATTCCAGCCCCTTGCGGCGGGCCGTCGATACGGGGCGGCGGGTTTTCGGCGGTGAAAAGACGTTTTCTTATGATGCCCGTCTTCAGGAATTCTCCTTTGGCGAATGGGAAGGTATGGGATTCGACGATATCGCCCGCCAATATCCGGAAACCTGGGAGATGTGGTTTAAGGACTGGTCCAGGGCGAAAATTCCCGGTGCGGAAACCTTTACCGGATTCATGGACCGCGTCCTGACCTGCCTGGGAGAGATCCTGGAGCGGCACAAAGGCGAGCGGGTGGCCGTGATTTCTCACGGCGGGTGTATCCGGGCGATCCTGGCCAGTTTTTTTTCGCCGTCTCTGTCCAGGGGATACTGGCAGTTCAAAATCGAAAACGCGGCGTTGACGGAAATTGAAACGCGTCCGGAGCTGGATGTGCTGATCCGGATGAATTACCGGTAGCAGCGTATTTTCTGCCCGCAGACCTGCAAGGGCAATTTTTCCGGGGCGGGCACTGGGATGAACAAAAAAGAAAACGCCCGGATTTCCCGCGGAAATCCGGGCGTTTTCGATAATGGAGCGGGAAACGGGATTTGAACCCGCGACTTCGACCTTGGCAAGGTCGCACTCTACCACTGAGTTATTCCCGCATAACCGGCCGGAAGATATTTCGTGCGGTTTCAGACCGGATTGTTCGCGATGGAGGCGGCAACCAGATTCGAACTGGTGAATAGCGGTTTTGCAGACCGCTGCCTTACCACTTGGCTATGCCGCCGGATGGAGCGGGAAACGGGATTTGAACCCGCGACTTCGACCTTGGCAAGGTCGCACTCTACCACTGAGTTATTCCCGCTCAAAAGACCGCTATTTATACCCCCTTGCCCCTGTCCTGTCAATACAAAAGCATGGTGTAGCGATAAAATTTCAGGCGGTGAGCAAATGCCGGGCTTTGAGGAAGTAATCCGTCCCGGACCAGATGGTCAGGGCCAGCGCACCTGTCAGAAAAAACATGCCGATGCCGTGGAAATTGATCCCCAGAAGGGGAAAATGCAGGAGCAGGGGAATGATGCCGGCAATCTGGAAACCAGTTTTGTATTTTCCCAGCCTGCCGGCGGATACGTCTTTTCCCGCGTCCGCCAGCACGATTCTGAGACCGGTCACGGCCAGCTCCCGTCCGATGATCAGGCAGACGAACCATCCCGGTATCCATCCCAGGGCCGTCAGCATGATCAGGGAGCAGGAGATCAGAAGCTTGTCCGCCACCGGATCCATGATTTTTCCGAAATTGGATATCATGCCGAACCGGCGGGCGAAATATCCGTCGAAATAATCGGATATGGCGGCCAGGGAAAAGAGCATGGCCGCGAAAAAGGCGGTCCATGGTCCCGGTTTTGGCAGTGACAGCAGGATCACGATGCCGGTAGACGCCAGCATCCGGCCTGTGGTCAGAAAATTCGGATTTTGCATCAACCGGCCCATCCGCCGCGCCAGCGGCGCGGCCGGCGATTTTACATCCGCAGAATTCATTATTTCTTCATTTTCTCCCAGTCGGCCAGAAAGGCCGCAAGTCCCTTGTCCGTCATGGGATGGGCTGCCAGCCGGGCCAATACGTCAAAGGGGATGGTGGCAATATGGGCACCCATGCGGGCGGATTCCAGCACATGGAGGGGATTGCGCACACTGGCCACGATGATTTCGGTGGGGAACCCGTAATTATCGAAAATTTCCACGATCTGCTCGACCAGGATCATGCCGTCCTGGCTCAGATCATCCAGGCGGCCCACAAAGGGGCTCACATAAGAGGCGCCGGCCTTGGCGGCCATCAGGGCCTGGAGCGGGGAAAACACCAGGGTGACATTGGTGTGAATGCCTTCATCGCTCAATATTTTGGTCGCCTTGAGGCCGTCCACGGTCATGGGAATCTTGATCACGATATTGGAATGGATCCTGGCCAGTTCGCGGGCCTCTGTCACCATGCCGTCCGTATCCACGGAAATGACTTCCGCGCTGATGGGGCCGTCCACAATGGCGCAGATATCCCGGATCACGTCCTCAGACTTCCTGCCTTCCTTTGCGATCAGGGACGGATTGGTGGTCACGCCGTCCACCATTCCCATGCTGTGGGCTTCACGGATCTGGTCGATATTGGCGGTATCAATGAAAAATTTCATGGAGTTTTTTCCTTTAAAAATGCATTCCGGCATTTTTCCGAGCAAAAATAAACGGTTTTCCCCCCGTGCCGAAGCGTCAGGGCGTCATTACGGGGCAGATAGGTCCGGCATACCGGATCCTGTACCATGGTATCGGTCATCTGGGGCGGTCCGGTTTCGGACGGCGCGTGGAGCGAGGCCAGAAACCGGGTTATCTTGCGGTAGACGAAAAAGGCCAGCACGGCAATGATCAGAAGTCGTAACCACATGGATGCCTCCTTTCCGGCAGTACCGCCATCTCCTGGGCCGGGTCATCCAGCGCTTTCAGGAGACCGGACACGGAGGTCCGCAATTCGGGATGCCGGAATTCGGGGTCTATATCACAAAGCGGGGCCAGCACAAAGCGCCTTTTGTGCATGCGGGGATGGGGAATTCTCAGCGTATTGGTGTGGATGATCCGGTTTCCGTAAAACAGAATATCAATATCCAGGGGCCGGGGGCCGAACCGTACGGATGCGGACCGGTCCCGTCCGGCGGCGGTTTCGATTTTCAGGAGGCAGCCGAGCAGTTCTTCCGGCAAAAGGGAGGTCCGGATGCGCACGGCCGCGTTCACGAACCAGTTCTGGTCCGTTTTTTCCACGGGCGCGGTGCGATAAAACCGGGACACGGCGTCCACGGCCGCGCCGGGCAGATGATGGATGCTCCGGATGCCGCCGCGCACTGCTTCTTCCGCGTTTCCCATATTGGCCCCCAGGGACAGGGAGGCGTGGAGAGACGCCTGTTTCACCAATTCCATGATTCCATCGTCATTTCGCCGGTATAGACAATGCGGGCGTCGCCTTCCAGCCAGATATCCGTGAAGCCGGCGTCTGCGCGGGTGAAATGGATGCGCAAAACGCCCCCGGAACGGGGAATGATGTCCACGGGAGAATCCGTTTCCCCGGCGGCGGCCAGGATGAGGGCTGCGGCGGCGCATCCGGTGCCGCAGGCCAGGGTTTCGTCTTCCACCCCGCGTTCGTAGGTGCGGCAGAAAAACCGGCCGCCGGGGGCCGGAGAAATGAAATTGACGTTGGCGCCGGCCGGGGCGAATACCTCGTGAAACCGCACCGCCGCGCCCATTTTCCGGATATCCACCGCATCAATATCGGGCACGCGGATCACGGCATGGGGAACCCCGGTATCAATATGATCGGCGGACAGGAGCAGCGGCCCCGCATCTCCCGATTCTTTCTCCGCTCCCTCGTCCGGAAGAATGGAAAGCCGCTGGTTCCGGGTCAGGGGGCCGGGATCGGTCAGGCGGACCCTGGCCCGTTCCCCCTCCAGTTCCGCGTGGATGAGTCCGGCCGCTGTTTCAAAACACAGCCGGTCGCCTCCGATGCCGTGGAGGCGGGCGAACCGGGTGGCGCACCGGGCCGCGTTGCCGCACATTTCCGGCGCACTGCCGTCGGAATTATAAAAATCCCAGCGGAAATCAGCACCGTTGGCCGGGGCTTCGATCAGAACCAGTCCGTCCGCGCCCACGCCCAGGCGCCGGATGCAGATCGCACGGGCCAGTTCCGGCCGGCCTTCGGGCGGAACCCGGCCGTTCCGGTTGTCGATAAACACGAAATCATTGCCGCTGCCGCTCATTTTGTAAAAGGGAATCCGCTCGTTCATTCACTGTCCTCCGGCTGTATGGCAGGGGCCGCATCAATATCTGCGGACGGGCCGGGACGGCCCTGCGCATCTTTTCCCATAATCCGGAAACGGTCCCCGGGCGCGGCGGGATAGCGTTTCACCCCGCACCCGGAAAGCTGGCAGGAAAAGAGCAATAGTATGATGATGACAAGCCACGGTTTTCCGGTCGTGAGCCTGGTGTGAGACAGGGGGTGGAAGGGAGGCGTTATTCTCATGGGAGGAGAAACCTTTTGTTCCGCCATCATTTGGTTTTCGGGGGTGATACTTTCAAATTGCAATTCAGATCGCGGTCAGATCACGGTATTGTTCCGCAACGGACAGAAGATACCCCCTTTCCCCGCGACTGTAAAGCCGCTTTTCCTGTTTGAAATTCCGGAAATTCCTTGATTTTTACACCCGCTTCGGTTCATGTACCGGCGGACGGAATATGCCCCCGACCAAAACCGCCCAGGAGAATTCCCGTGCCGCCGGAAAAAAAAGACCCTCCGCCGGAACAAACCGCCGACGCCATTATCGTCATTCCACTGTACAACCATTGGCGGACGGTCGCGGATATGGCCGTATCCGCGTCCGGATACCTGCCGGTGATCGTGGTGGACGACGGCTCCACCGACGGCGGCGCGGAGACCATTCCCGTCTCTCCCCGCATCCGGATCATCCGGCATCCGGAAAACCGGGGCAAGGGCGCAGCCCTTTTGACCGGATTCGCGGAAGCGGCGGCATCCGGATATCGCCTCGCCGTGACCATGGATGCCGACGGCCAGCATGATCCGTCGGATATTCCCGCGCTGGCGGAAGCGGGCCGGAGGAAAAACGGCCCCCGCATGGCGCTGGGACGGCGGCGGGGCATGGAAAAACGGTCTGCGGGCGCAAGGGGCATTCCCTGGACCAGCCGTTTTGGCCGGGAATTTTCCAATTTCTGGGTCCGGGCCTCGGGGGGGCCGGCCGTATCCGATACCCAGACCGGATTCCGGGTCTATCCCCTGCCGGAAATTCTTCGCCTGGATATCCGCGCCCGCCGCTATCAGTTCGAGGTGGAGGCCCCGGTCAAGGCGGCGCGGGCCGGCATTCCGGTGAGCGAATGTCCTGTGGGCGTGGTCTATGATCCGCCGGGGGGAAGGGTATCCCATTTTCATCCCTTCCGGGATTTTATGCGCAATTCCACGGTCTTTTGCCGGCTGATCCGCGAACGGCTGTATTATCCGGCCCCCGTATTGCGGCGGCGGGCATGGAAGGATGCGCCGTGAGCGAGCGGTTTTACCGCATATCCACTGCGGTGAGCCGTCGGGTGGGCCCCTGGTTTTTCGATATGGCCTCCCGGATGGTGGCCGCCGTTTTTTTTCTGATCCAGCCCCGGAAGGTAAGCGCGGCCGCCGCTTTTTTCCGCCGCGTATTTCCGGAAAAAAGCCGCCTGTCTCATCTGTGCGCGGTCTGGCGGCAATACCAGTCCTTTACCCGTATTTTCACGGATCGCTTCCTGCTCTCCCTGGGCCGTCCGCCCGAAATCCGATCTTCTGGATGGGGATATATTGAGGCAGCCCTTAAAGGAAAAACCGGGGCCGTCCTGCTCATGTCTCACCTGGGAAACTGGGAAATCGCGGCCCGGATGCTGCGCCGCCGCCATCCGGATGCGCCCCTGCTGCTGTACATGGGCATCCGGGAAAAGGAAGAGATCGAACGCCGGCAGAAAGCGGATCTCGTGGATCTCGGCGTGCGCATCGTCGCGGCGGACGAAGATGGCGGTTCGCCCCTGGATATCATTGAGGGCATTTCGGCCCTGCGCGCCGGCGGGCTGGTTTCCATTGCCGGGGACCGCGTGCGGCCGGGGGATCCCCATGTGGTGGAAATTTCCTTTTTCGGGAACAGGACGTCCTTTTCCCGTCTGCCCCATGTGCTGGCCCTTATGTCCGGCGCACCCGTGATCCATCTGTTTGCCATCCGGGATTCTGTTGGCGGCTATGCCGTATCCGCCGGAACCCCGCACATGGTTTCGGCCCCGGACCGCCGCAGGCGCGAGGCCGCCATCCGGGATTCCGTGAAGATTTATGTCCGTGAGCTGGAGGCGCGGGTGCGGCGGCATCCGGAACAGTGGTATCATTTTTAGCGGCGGATGAGGGGAAATCCGGTGGTGCGGCCGGATAAAACTCCCCTCCAGGTGCTTGACGAAGCGTCCGGAATGACGTTTAATCGTAAAATTGACCGGAGGGAGCCGTATCCGGGAAAATTTGTTATCCGGGAAAATTTGTTTTTTCCCGGATACGGCTCCCTTTCTCATTTTGACTGTCTTATGGAGTATCCGCGTGACCCGAACCGAAATTCTGGAAAATCTCCACCGCGTATTTGAAGACCAGTTTGAAATCACGGATCCGGACCCCGAAGCCCAATTGCGCGAGGCCTATGATTTTGACAGCATTGACGCCATTGAGCTGCTGGTGGAAATCGAAAAGATGCTGGGCCGCTCCCTGTCCCAGTCCGAGAAAAAAAAGGCCATGGATATCCGCACCCTGAACCAGGTGGTGGACTATATCGAATGGCTCATTTCCCGGGGCGGCGGCGCCTCATGAGCCGCCGGGTGGTCATTACGGCCGGGGCCGCCATCACGCCCGTGGGCCATGGCAGAACGGAAATTCTCCACAGTCTGAAAAACAGGATTTCCGGGATCCGGCCCATAAAACCGAATGATCTGCTGGCCCGCCATATCCATTCCGGGGTGTTCGGCACGGTGGACGCAAAGATTGATTACGGGTTCGCCCGCCGTTACCGCAAAACCATGGGGCCGGTGGCCTATTACGCCTGCCAGGTGGTCAAGGAGGCCCTGGCGGAATCCGGGCTGCCCGAGGAAATGATCACCTCGGGCCGGACGGGCGTGGCGTTCGGCTCCACCCACGGCAGCCCCACGGTGCAGCGGGATATCTACCGCACCTTTTTCAGTCCGTCCGACGAGGAATATGCATCCATCGGATCCGTGGATTATCTGAAATCCATGGTTCATACCACGGCGGTAAATATTACAAAAATGTTTGGCATCACCGGGCGGGTAATTTCCTCCTCCACGGCCTGCACTACGTCCAGCCAGTCCATCGGGTACGGGTACGAGGCCGTGAAATTCGGCATGCAGGATATCATGATCTGCGGCGGGGCTGATGAATACGATACCACCACGGTGGCAGTTTTTGATAATCTGCTGGCCTGCTCCACCTCGTTCAACGATACGCCCCGCCTCACGCCTCGCCCCTTTGACGAGGCCCGCGACGGACTGGTGGTGGGCGAGGGGGCCGGCGCCGTGGTGCTTGAGGAATACGAATCCGCCAGGCGAAGGGGGGCGCCCATCCTGGCGGAAATCATTGGTTTTGACTGCAATAATAATGGCGGAGACCTGATTCTGCCCAGCGCGGACGGCATCCAGGCCGTGCTGCGGTCCGCCCTGGGCCAGGCGGATATTGATCCCCGGACCGTGGATCTGGTGAGCGCCCATGCCACAGCCACCAGAATGGGGGATGTGGTCGAGGCCATGGCCATGCGGAAGATCTATGGCGAAACCAGGGATGACGCCGTCCAGGGGCCGGAAGTGGTGGCCCTGAAATCTTATATGGGGCATACCATGGCGGCCTGCGGCGTACTGGAAACCCTGATGGCAATCTGGATGGCGGAAGAGGGATATATCGCCCCTACCCTGAACCTCACGGATATTGATCCCCGCTGCGCCGGTCTTCGTCATGTGACCGAAGGTCACGAGGCGGAAATCCGGACGGCCGTGGTCCAGAATTTCGCCTTTGGCGGGGTCAATACCTGTCTGGTGCTGCGGCGGCCGGATGCCTGAAACGCTTTTCCCGGTACCGGGCGCTGCCGGGCGGTTCTGATGCGGATGTTCCGGCCGGTCGTGGACCGGTTTTGTTTTCTGATCTGCTGGGCTTATTACACCCTCGGTTTTTTCTTTTTTTTCTCCCCTGTTTACCTTGCCGCCGCCCTTATCGCCCGCGACCGGGCCGCCGCCTTCCAGAGCCTGAATCATTGGTTCTACCGGGGCTTTTTTGCGCTGATCCGCCTGATCACGCCGGGCATCCGGTTTGATATTCCCGAAGAAGTCCGCCGTATCCGGGGATCGGTGATCGTGTGCAATCATCTGTCCTTTCTGGATCCCATTCTGCTTATTTCTCTTTTTTCCCGGCATTCCACCATTGTAAAGGCGGGCCTTTTCCGTCTGCCGGTCTTCCACCATGTGGTCCAGACCGCCGGATACCTGCCTTCGGGCACGACCGGAGGGCTGGAGCCGGTCATGATCCGCCAGATGGAACGCCTGGCGGATCTTTTTGCTGCCGGCGGCAATTTTTTCGTTTTTCCGGAAGGCACCCGGTCCCGCGACGGGCGGCTCAACCCCTTTCACAAAGGCGCGTTCAAAATCGCCCGCCGTGCCGGACGTCCCCTGGATATTCTCGTGATCCGGAATACCGGGAAATTTTATCCCCCCGGCGGCTGTGTCTTTCGCACCTGCCGGGATATCACGATCCGCCTGGAGCGGGCCGGGGGATTTACGGCGGCAGAAGTGAAAAAAACGTCCCTGCCGGAGCTGATGGCGGGGGCGAGGGAGATCATGGAGCGGGCGGCGGGGATCGCGGATTAGGGCTGCCTCGTTATTTCCGTCCTTGACAAAGTTCATCCCGTTTTGATAGCAAGCCCGTCTGATTGATTAGTCAGTACTGCGCAAACAGTCAGGAATTCAGGTCCGGGCACGGCATGAAACGCAAGGAACACATTCTGCAAACCGCCACCGATCTCTTTGCCCGCGAAGGCTACAGCCACCTCGCCATGGCGCGGCTGGCCAAACTGACGGGCGTGGCACAGGGAACCATTTTTTATCATTTCCAGAGCAAGGAACACCTGTTTCAGGTCATCCTGGAGCGCTTCAGGGCAGAGCTGACGGATGCATTTCGGCAGCCCCTGAACGAATGCGATACCGGCCTGTGCATGCTTCTGGGGCGCATGGATTGCTATTTTGATGCAGCCGGGCGCATGCCCTCCCAGTTCCAGTTGCTCCAGCGCCACGACGCCTATGAAATCGCTGCCGACAACCCGGCATGCCTGGATCTGCTCAAGGGAATTTACGATATCATCATCGGATTTTTCGAAAGCGCTATTATCAAAGGCCAGGCCGATGGCTCTGTGGCAGCCGGCTCCGCCGCACATATGGCCATGCTCATTTTTACCATGGTGGACGGGCTCATGCGCCTGAACACCTACGGGATCTACGACGCCGGGGCCCTGTACGCCGATTTGAAACGGGCCGTGTGCCGGGTCGCCGCCGGTAATGAAGGGGAAAAAGGAAGTGCGCCATGCCCCTGATCACCCTCTGCGGCGGTGCCTATTGCCGTGCGCCCGAAATCGTCTCCGGCCTGTCGGCCCGCACCGGATATCCGGAAGCCGATGACACCCTGCTGATCAAGGCGGTGCGCGACCGCTTCGGCATTGCGGAAGACAAGCTGCGCCGCATTCTCACGGCGGATGAAACCGGCTTCAACCGGCTGGTCCACGAAAAGGAATTCTGCATCGCCCGGTTCAAGCAGGTGCTGGCGGATCATTTGCTGGAAGCGGATGACCTCCTGCTGTGCGGATTCGCCGGACAACTGGTGCCCCGCCGCGCCCCCCGCACCCTCCGCATTTGCCTCATGGCCGATATGTCCCGCCGGGTGGCCCTTGCTGCCCGGGACCGGAAGACGTCGGAACAGGCCGCCCTCCAGTGGATCCATCTCAAGGACGATGATTTCGCCGCCTGGCAGCACCATTTTCATCCCCTGGATGACCCCCTGGACGCCTCCTTTTTCGATCTGGTCCTGCATACGGATGAAATGGGCGACGAGATGATCCTGGATCTGGCGGAGGCGGCCCTTGCCCGGAAGCAAAAAGAGCCGGAAGATGAATACCGCCGTGCCGTTGCGGATTTCCAGACGGCCGCCAATGCCGAGGCCCGTCTCTACGGCGCCGGACACGACGTCCATGCCGAGGCCGAAAACGGCGCCGTGACCCTGCTTCCCCGGCGGAAAGTGCTGCTGCGGGATCGGCTGGAGCGGGAATTGATCCGGCTGGCGGAACCGACGCCGGGCGTGTCCTCCGTGCGGGTCGTCTTTCCGGATCAGGAGATCTGAGGGACGGTCCCGACGCGATGCGTCGCCCCCCGAAGGCGATACAAAAGGGAAACCATCCGTTTTTCAGAAGAAACGGATCACAGCGATATCAACCAAAGTGCAGACAGAAAAAGGAGAACGCCTATTGATCCCGTTTAATTCCTTCGGGGCCGCGTCCGCAGAAGGCGCCCGGCGGATCAACCGAAACCAGTGCATTGCGGAATCCAGCGACGCGCCGCAGGGCGGCATTCCGGCCCGGCAACCCGGCCGGAAACCTGAACCGAAAATCCGGCCCGACGGATTCGCCCGGCAAAACGGAAACCGAATGGTTCCGGCGTCAGTAGTGTTCACCATTTTCCATTGGGAAAGGAGAAACCGATGGAGTTCTCGCGGAGATTTTTTGTTGCAATCCTTTTTATGACCATTTTTCTCGTTCCGGCCCTTGCGGACGCCTCCGGCGTGATGACCGGCGGCGAAGGACATCCCTGGTGGTTCTGGCCTCTGGTGCTGCTGGTGGTGACCTTTGTGATGGGCGTGTTCGCCGTGCTGGGCGGCGTGGGCGGCGGGGTGTTATTCGTGCCCATCATCAGCGGATTTTTTCCGTTCCATCTCGATTTCGTGCGCGGCGCCGGCCTTCTGGTGGCCCTTGCCGGGGCCCTGGCCGCCGGTCCGGGACTGCTGAAAGCCAATCTGGCCAGCCTGCGTCTGGCCATTCCTGTGGCCCTGATCGCCTCGACCTGCGCCATCGCGGGCGCCATGGTTGGCCTGGCCCTGCCCACGAACGTGGTCCAGATTTCCCTGGGCGCCACCATTCTGGGCATCTGCGTACTCATGCTCACGGCCAAAAAGTCCGAGGTGCCGGACGTGCCCGCTGCTGACAGCCTGGCCGTCAGCCTGCGCATTTACGGCGTGTACCATGATCCTGGCATGAACAAGGTCATCGACTGGAAGATCCATCGCACGCCGCTGGGTCTCTGTCTCTTCGTGATCATCGGCGTCATGGCCGGCATGTTCGGGCTGGGCGCCGGATGGGCCAACGTACCCGTGCTGAACCTGGTCATGGGCGCCCCGCTGAAAATCAGCGTGGCCACCAGTAAATTCCTGCTCTCCATCACCGACACCTCGGCCGCCTGGATTTATCTGAACAAGGGCTGCGTACTGCCGCTCATGGTGGTGCCGTCTCTGGTGGGCATCATGATGGGATCCTTTGTGGGCGTGCGGCTGCTGAAAATCGCCAAGCCGGCCTTTATCCGCTGGATGGTTATCGTCATTCTGGCCTTTGCCGGCATCAAGGCCCTGACCAAGGGACTGGGCATTGAGATTTTCTGAAAAATCCTCTTTCGAAAAAGGAGATCAAAGATATGAGCAACGACGCATCCCCCAGGGAAAATCCCCGGCTGGAGGCCACTCCGGAGCAGGTGCTCTACGCCAGACTGCTGGAAAAAGGCATGTACGCCGGACTTCTGCTGCTCGTCATCACCTTTGGCATTTATTGCTTCGGCATCATGAAGCCCTATATTCCTTTGAACGACCTGTCTCAGTACTGGTCTCTCAGCGTGGATGAATACCTGGCGCATGCCAATGTTCATCCCGGATGGGCCTGGCTCGGCATGGTCGGGTACGGCGATTTTCTCAATTTCATTCCCATCGCCATTCTGGCCGGCGTGACCATCATCTGCTACCTGGCCATCGCGCCCGGCCTGTTCAGGAGCGGAGACAAGGTCTACGGCGTTCTGGCCCTGCTGGAGGCCCTGGTGCTCAGCGTTGCGGCCAGCGGCATTCTGGGCGGCGGCGGACACTGACAATTATTTTCCGCCCTCATCCGCCGCTCATTGCCGGACGGATGTTTTGAACCGAGAAAGGAGGAATAGCATGGCCTTGAAAAAACATGTCAAAGATATCATGATTCCGCTGGAAAAATATGCGGTGGTCTCGCCGGATGCGGCCCTGAAGGAGGCCGTAGCCTGTTTGCGCACCTCCTATTGCGAGATGGAAACGGGCATCTGCGCGGAAACCGGCCCGCGCACCGTTCTGGTGGTGGACGAGTCGGGCGCCCTGCGCGGCCTGCTGGACTTCCGCACCATCCTCAAGGTGCTGGTGCCGGAAGTGGCCGGAAAGTTCAGCCAAAAAATAGCGGCTCTGGGCGCGACCATCGCCTTTGCCGAAGCCGGCGCCGCCAATCTGGACGCCTCCCGCGAGGGTCTCCGGGCGCGGGTCGTGAAAAACGCCGGCATCAAGGTCAGGGACGCCATGCTGAAGAGCGTGGACAATATCCAGACCGACACCAGACTCATGGACGCCCTGAAAATCATTTTCCGGAAGCGCATCGTGGTGCTGCCCGTCTACGACGGCGACAGGCTCGTGGGCATTGTCCGCGACACCGATCTTTTCCTTGCCGTGGCGGATATGCTCCGGGAATAGCCGGCGGAGCCCAAATTATTTTTTCGCCCCTGCCCGGAGCGGTGGGGGCGTTTTGGTTATGACCGGATATTGCGTCACGCCGCCCCGGCTGGCGGAGTTTGTCCGGCGCCGGAAGGATGATCAAGGCGGAGGCGGCTGACCCGGGTGAAGATGGTCTGGATTTGCTCATAGGGCAGGGGGTGGGAGAAATAAAAGCCCTGCATGATCCGGCAGCCATGGTGGTCGAGAAATTTTTTTTGCGTTTTGGTTTCCACGCCTTCGGCAATAACGCAGATACCCAGATCCCGGGCCATGGAGATGATGGCCTTGACGATTTCCTGTTCGGTCACCCCGTTTTTTTTGCCCGTTTTATTCGTGATAAAGGATTTGTCGATTTTCAGGGTGTCAATGGGGAAGCGGCGGAGCTGGCTCAGGGAAGAATATCCGGTGCCAAAATCATCGACGGAAAACTGGGTTCCGGCGGCCGTAAGCCGGCGCATCTTTTCCACTGCGTCGTCGGGATCCTCCATGATGGCGCTTTCCGTGATTTCGAGTTTAAGGGTTTCCGGCTGGAGCCCGGCATCGGATATGGCAGCCAGCACCTGATCCGCCAGGCAGGGATCCCGAAACTGGCGGGCCGAGAGGTTGACCGAGATAAACAGATTCCGGCCCATGCTTTTTTGCAGTTCCCGCCCCTGGCGGCAGGCGAGCCGCAGAATTTGTTTTCCGAGGGGGACGATCAGGCCGGTTTCCTCGGCCATCGGAATAAAACTGCCTGGATCCAGCAATCCTTTTTCCGGGTGCTGCCAGCGGACCAATGCCTCCATTCCCACCACATCATAGCGGTCATTCACCAGGGGCTGATAATGGAGTACGAATTCATCGCGACGAAGCGCCTTTCGCAGGCTCTGTTCCAGGTCGATACGCTCCAGGATGCGGGCATGAATGTCTTCCGTGAAAAAATGGATTTCCTCCCCTTTCTCCTTGGCGGAATAGAGGGCCATTTCCGCGCATTTCAACAGCCGGGGGGCGGAGCGGCCATCTGCGGGAAACCGGGCCGCACCGAACCGGGGCTGAAGAACAAACTGTCGTTCGTCCAGCTGGATGACCTGGGACACCACATTCCGGATTTTCTTCGTGAGGTGCAGAAGATCCGTTTTGTCCACCACTCCGCCGATCAGAAGTAAAAATTCATCGCTGCCGATCCGGCTGACAAGATCGCTCTGACGCAGCGCCACCATCAGGCGGCGGCCCAAAAGGGCCAGCACCTCGTCTCCCTCTTTATATCCGATGGCCTCGTTGATCACGCGGAAGCGTTCGATATCCATATGCAGCAGGGTCCAGCCCGTGGTGCCGGTGGTGAGAGGCTCGCGAATCCGCCATTTGAGCTGGCGGTAAAACGCCTCCCGGTTCAAAAGGCCGGTCACGGTATCATTGCTGGTGCGAAAGCGGATTTCGTTTTCCCGTTCCCGGTCCGGAGTCCGGTCCCGGTACACGACGTAAATGCCGGCAGACCGTCCCTCTGGCATTACCGGTGCGATATTAATCCCCACGTTGATATGGCGTCCGTCCTGGCGGCGGCGCAGGGAATAGACTTCGCCCTTTTCTCCGTCCGGCATTCGCCAGCCTGTCTCCGGAGCCTGGTCCCGCAGGCTTTCCGGAATGATCAGATCTCCCAGCAGACGCCCTTCCGCGTCCCTGATTCCGTATCCGAACAGGCGCTCGAAAGCCCTGTTGATCCGTTCCACGCGGAAATCGTGGTTCAGCACGGCGATGGCGGCGGGGCAGATGCGGATCAGGGCATTTTCTCCGCTTTTTTCCGCCGCCGGGATTTCTTCCGGCAGGCCGCCAGGAGAGCATAATGAGAACTTCCCGGAAAAAAAACAGGGCTCCGGCCGCGCGGATACATCCCAGATATGACCGATGAATCCGGCGATTTCCTGATTTTTTTCGCCGACAGGCTGGATCAGCAATTCGATATCCCGCCACTCACTGTCGGACCGTCGCAGCCGGGCCGTCAGCAGCCGGGCCTCTTTCCTGGTCCAGACCCGGTGAATCAGGCGGAAAAGCGTCCAGGCCGCCCCGGGGGATAAGAGACGCCGGAAATGCCGGCCCCGCAATTCATTTTCCGCATATCCGGTCAGCCGGGCCAGACCTGGATTCACCAGGAGCAGATAGCCGCGGATATCCAGCAGGAATACGCCCGTATTACGGGACGCCATCCAGCAGCCGGCGTCTTTCCATTCTGGCGGCGGCGCGGGTTCCGGTCTTTCCCCGATCCGTTTAAGGAAAAGCATGACGGTGTTGTCACCTGTTTTAACGTTTGGGAGAATTCGTAAATATAACAGTATAGGGAAAACCGGCCGCTACTTCAATACCGATCTGAAACAACAACGGCGGCGACCGGAGTAATCTGGCCGCCGCCGCAGAAGAATTCAGCAGTACCGTATCAATACGTGGGGAGTATCAATATCCTCCGGCGTTTTCTTCACCGGTCTCCACTTTTCCGGAAAACAGGCGGTAGGCCCAGATCTGATATCCGATGACCAGCGGGATGAAAATAATGGTCACCACCAGCATGATCTTCAGGGTCAGGGGGCTGGAAGACGCATTAAAGGCCGTCAGGCCGGCACCGCCTTCAATATTGGTGGGCAGCATGGCCGGAAACAGCCCGATGACGCCGAAAAAGGTGCAGCCCATAATGACGACGGCCATGGACAGCCAGGCATGCATGGCTTTTCTCTTTCCGGTGAATACCCGCACCTGCCACAAGGCGGCCACGATCATTGCGGGCAGCAGCAGAAGGAGCGGGCTGGCCAGATAATTGGCGAATAGCCGGGTATGAAACCAGGTGGCCGCCAGGAATACCAGTACCATAACCAGGACTGCCCACCAGAGAACGCCGGCAATTTTCACGCAGCGGGCTTCCAGATCACCGGTGGTCTTGACGACCAGCCAGAGTGCGCCGTGTTCCAGGAAGAGCGCCAGAAAAAAGAGGCCGCCGATAAGTCCGTAGGTATTGATCAGGGTGAACAGGTTGCCGTGGTACACGCCGTGGGCGTCAATGGGAACGCCCTGAAAAATATTGGCAAAGGCCACGCCGAAAAGGATGGCGGGCAGAATACTGCCGATGAAGATCGCAAGATCCCAGATATTTTTCCAATAGTCGTCCGCCAAAAGATTCCGGAATTCCATGGCCACGCCCCGAAAGATCAGGGCGAACAGGATGAACATCAGGGCCGAATAAAATGAAGAGAACATGGTGGCATACAGCGCCGGAAAGGCCGCAAAGGTGACCCCGCCGGCCGTGATGAGCCAGACTTCGTTTCCATCCCACAGCGGTCCCATGGAATCGATCATCTGCTTTTTGTCGGTTTCGCTGCGGGCAAGAAAGGGAATGAGGGCTCCGATGCCGAAATCGAATCCATCGGTCATGAAAAAGATGGCCCACAAGAGGCCCCAGAGAAAAAACCAGATAATTTGCAGTTCCATTTATTTTCCTCCTTATGCCGCAGCGCCGGCCGGTTGGGGGCCTTTGGCGGCAAACCGGAAAATCAGCCAGTACCCCACGAGTCCGAGCAGTCCGTAGATCAGGATAAAGGCGATCAGGGAAATTCCCACCTGGCTTGCGGCAATGGGCGAGGCGGCGTCCGAGGTTTTCATGAGGCCGTAGACAATCCAGGGCTGGCGTCCCGCTTCCGCCAGTATCCAGCCCAGTTCATTGGCGATATAGGGGAGGGGAATGGAATACATCATAACCTTGAGAAAGAGCGGATATTCGGTCAGGCGGTTGCGAAGAACAAAACCGATTCCCGTGATCAGGATGAAAAAAGTTCCCAGCCCCACCATGCCCTTGAAGGCCATGGAAGTCAGCAATACCGGCGGACGGTTTTCCCGTGGAAAATCCCTGAGCCCCCTGACCTCGGCGTGAATGTCCTTAAAGGCCAGGAAACTCAGCAGACCGGGAATGGCGCCGATTTCCACCAGGTTTTCTTCCCGTTCTTCATCGGGCCAGGCAAAAAGATAGACCGGGGCCTCGGTGGTGGTCTTCCACAGGGATTCCATGGCCGCCAGTTTTTCCGGCTGCACCCTGGCCACATGAGCGGCGTGGAAATCGCCTTCTCCGGCCGCCACCAGGGAAGAGACCAGCCCGAGCATGAGCGCCATGCGGAAGGAGCGGGTAAAAAAATCCGTCTCCTGTTTTTTCAGAAGATGCCAGGCGGAAATGCCCATGACAAAAAACGCGGCCAGAACAAATGCCCCGGCGATCACATGGACATACTGGAACCAGGCAAAGGGATTGAAGAGAACGGCAAAAAAATCCGTCAGCTCCGCGCGGCCGTTGCGGATATCAAACCCCGTGGGATGCTGCATGAATCCGTTGGCGATGATGATCCACAAGGCAGAAAGATTGGATGCCAGGGCCACCAGCACCATGCACCGGGCATGGGCCTTGGCGGACAGTTTTTTCCACCCGAAGATCCAGACGCCGATAAGGGTGGATTCCAGGAAAAAGGAGGTGGTGGCTTCAATGGCCAGGAGGCTGCCGAAAATATCGCCCACATAGGCGCTGTACCGGGACCAGTTGGTGCCGAACTGGAATTCCAGGGTGATGCCGGTGACCACGCCCAGGGCGAAATTGATGAGAAACAGCTTGCCCCAGAATTTGGTCATCCGCAGCCAGATTTCGTCGCCGGTTTTTGCATAGCGGGTCTCCATCCAGGCGACCAGGACCGAAAGTCCCAGGGTCAGGGGGACAAACAGGTAGTGAAATATGGTCGCAGCGGCGAATTGCAGGCGCGACAGCATGACGACATCCATATTTTCTCCTTATCTTTTTTCTTCACTTTTTCCGGGTTTTCCCGGGGGGAAACGCCAGGGTGGGTTCTTGTTCGCTGTAAGGGCGGGGGAGGTGAGCGTCCGGCTGACCGCCTGCCTGGAAAGATGGTGATGACAAAAATCCACGGAATTTTTTTTATATCACAATACGTTTCGTGCGCCAAGCCGTCTGATCCGCAATCATTGCATCTTTACAGACCCACACCACCAGCAGTGCGGCATTATGTCAAAAATGAAGGGAATACATGATCATGCCCCCGTCTTCCCGGGGACAAAATGACAGGCGCGCATCTTTTTCCGCCCGGATCTGCCGCAGAAATTCCTCGTCCGCCCTGTCATTATATTTCACCGCGCTTCCGCGGGCTCCCACGATATTTCCTCCGTAAAATCCGATCCCCACAAGGGAAATCACGCCGCCCAGGGCCGGATTGTCCTGCTCGAAGGAGCGCACCGCCGCCGCGCCCAGCAGCCCGTTGAGGAGAAAGGAAATAAAGGCGTCCTGGTAGCGTTCGCAATAGACCTGTCCGAGTCCGGGGATGATGGATAACACACCGGCGGTCACGGGATCTTTCCGGGGCGCTGCGGCGGCGTCCCCAAGGCGCCGCATGATCCGGGCGGCGTCTTGCCCCCGGTGCCCTTCGGGAGAAATGACGGAAAAAAGAAGGTGCGCCCGTTCCCACTGGTGGCTTCGCAGCCAGACCCAGGCCATGCGCCAGTGAATCTCGTCTCGCAGCGCTTCATGAACAGCGGGCGTTTCCGGAAAGGACTGAGCGGATAAAACCTGGCCCAGCTCCTGGAGGGTGCGCACGGCCGGCCCGGTCTCCTTTCCGGCTTCCTGGCACCGGGAAAACAGGAGCCAGGCCCGGCTGGCGGGGTATGCCAGGATGGCCCCGGCCGCCGCTTCCGGTTTCAGCAGATCTCCCGTTTCCGGGATTTCCGGCTCCCAGTCTCCTCCGGATATGGCCGCATCCATCAGGGCATCGGCCGCCGCTTTTGCCCGCTCCATATCTCCAGCGGCAAACCAGGATTCGCCGGCCCGGATGCGGGCTTCTTCCGTCCGTTTTTTTTCCGGAAAAAGGGCGGCAAAGCGTTCGTATTCCATGGCCGCCTGGTCATGGCGGCCCTGCCGGGCATAACGCTCGGCAAGGGAAAACTGGCGGGAAGGATACAGCAATACCGGGGTTTCGGCCTGGACCAGGCCGGGAAAAAGCGCACATGAAACTCCGGTGGTGATCAAAAACACTGCCGTTGCGGCATAAAGCCGGCAACAGCGGAAAGCCCCGGAAAACCAGTTATTGCTGGGTGACCCGGATGACTTCTTCAATGGTGGTGATCCCTTCCAGTATATTACGGACCCCGTCCTGGCGCAGGGTAACCATGTTCACGGCGGCCCGCTTGATTTCATTGGCATCATAGGTCTTGAGTACCGTACTCTTGAGTTCTTCCTCCATAGTCATGAGTTCCAAAATGGCCTGACGGCCGCGGTACCCGGTATGAAAGCATTCGGGACATCCCCTGGCCCGGTACAGCGTATGCCCGTTGAGACTTTCCCGGGACAGCCCCACACCGGACAGAAGGATTCCGTCGGGCTGGTAGGGCTCCCGGCAGGCCGGACAAAGTACCCGTACCAGGCGCTGGGCCGCCACGGCCAGGACGGAAGAAGAGATGAGAAAGGGCTCCACCCCGATATCCACCAGGCGGGTGATGGCCGAAGGCGAATCATTGGTGTGCAGGGTGGAAAAAACCAGGTGCCCGGTCAGGGCGGACTGCACCGCGATCTCGGCAGTTTCCAGATCCCGGATTTCCCCGATGAGAATCACGTCCGGATCCTGGCGTACGATGGAGCGCAGCCCCCTGGCAAAGGTCAGCCCGATTTTCCGGTTCACCTGCACCTGGCTGATGCCATGGATCTGGTATTCAATGGGGTCTTCCACGGTGATGATATTGATGTCCGGTTTGTTGATGGACGACAGGACCGCGTACAGGGTGGTGGTTTTTCCGGAACCTGTAGGGCCGGTCATGAGGATGATGCCGTTGGGCGAGGTCACCAGCCGGTCCAGCTGCCTCATCTGGTCTTCGGAAAAACCGAGTTCCGGCAGTTCCAGAAGCGAGGTGGATTTGTTCAGAAGCCGCAGCACCACCCGCTCCCCAAAGGCCGTGGGCAGGGTGGAAATACGGATATCAATGTCCTGATCCCCCTTGCGCACCTGGATGCGGCCGTCCTGGGGCAGACGTTTTTCCGCGATATTGAGATCCGCCATCACCTTGATGCGGGAAATCAGGGCCGCCTGGATCCGCTTGGGCGGCGTGAGCAGATCGTAAAGAATGCCATCCACCCGGTAGCGGATCTTGAAGCTGTCCTGGTAGGGCTCGATATGGATATCCGAGGCCCGGACCTTGACCGCCTGGGCGATGACATGGTTCACCAGCTTGATGATGGGGGCGTCCGAGGTATCGTCCAGAAGATCGGCTGTGACCGAAATATCGGTGAGCAGGGCGTCCTCGTCATTCTCCATGTCCTGGACGAGCTGCTCGGCCGAATCATCGGCCATATCATAGGATAGATTGATGGCGGTGAGAATATTCTCCCGCTTCGACAGCCCCACCTCCACGTCCCCGGCCCCGATGATCCGGATCAGGTCGTCAATGGGCTGCAGGTCCGCAGGATCGAATACCGCGATACGGCAGGGGGGCGGGTTTTCCACGTCATCGGATGCCCCCCGGCAGGGTTCCAGGGGCACCATGAGGTATTTTTTCAGAAAAGAGATGGGCACTTTTTTTACGGCCCGCACCTCTCCGGCCGGGATATCGGCCCAGACGGGCAGCCCGTACACCCGCCCCAGGATTTTGAGCCAGTCCTCCTCGGACAGGAGTTTTTTCCGGATGAGCACATCACCCAGGGGGCCGCCCCGCTGGGCGCGAAGGCGGCGGGCGTCGGCCAGGTCGGTTTCCGGAATGCCGGCTTCGGCGGTCAGGATGGTGGTGAGAGATCTGCGCATTGGAACCGCCTATGGGGTGCTGAACACGTCTTCCACAGTGGGAATCCGGATATCCCGGCGTTTTTCCGGGGGATAGAGCTTGATGCCGGTATCCTCGTTTCCATACTCGGATTCAGTGCGTTTGATTTCATATAATTCTTTTGCCTCGCCCGGCGTGCGGACCACATGAGGGGTCAGAAAAATAAAGAGATTTGTTTTCTGACGTCCCCGGTTCATGGATTTAAAGGCCCAGCCCAGTCCCGGGATATCTCCGAGACAGGGGATCTTGTTCTGGCTTTCCGAGAGCTGGTCATCAATGAGGCCGCCGATGACAATGGTATTTTTATCCTGCACGATCACCGTGGTCTTGACTTCCCGCTTCAGGGTGGTGGGCCGTTCGGAAGCGGTCTGGTTGGCGGCCTGGTCGATTTTATTGATCACCTGCTCGATTTTCAGGCGGATCAGCCTGTCCTTGCTGATCTGGGGCGTGACCGTCAGCGTGATGCCCACATCCTTGTATTCATAGGTATTATAGGTTTCCGAAGCGGAGGTGGTGCCCTGCTTTGTCTGGTAGGGCACGTTCTGCCCGACGTTGATCACGGCTTCTTCGTTATCCGTGGTCAGAAGCTGGGGCATGGACAGGATATGGGTATCCTTGTCCTGGCGGTAGGCCTGGGCGATGGCGCCCAGGTTCTGAAATTTCACGCCGCCGATGCTGATGGTCTCTCCGAAAACCCCGAGGCTGAATCCGTCGGGCAGGATCATGGCGCCGCCCGTGGCCGCCGCTGCCGCCACGCTGCCCAGGTTGGAAAAACCGTTCTGGCCCGCCCATCCGCCGCCGATCCAGGCATCCTTATTGCTGCCGTACTGGGTCTTTCCGCCTGCGATCCATTCCATTCCCAGGCCGAATCCCTTATCGACATTCACTTCCATGATCAGACATTCGATATAGACCATGGCGCGGGGGATATCGAGCTTTTGGATGATCTCTTCAATGATCTCGTATTCATCCTTTTCCGCCATGATGATGAGGCTGTTGGTGGGCTTGTCCGCCGTGATCTTCACATCCGACGATACGATGGGGCTCATGGCCTTTCCCTTGTTTTCCTTGGACGTGCTTTTTTTCTGGCTCAGGCTCTGGAGGGTTTTGGCCAGTTCTTCGGCGGTGGCGTGTTCGAGATAATAGACATGAATGCTTTCCCGGCCCCGGGGCAATTCCCGATCCAGGCGGTTCACGAGCGTGCGGATGCGGACGGACAGTGTTTCCGAGGCCACGGCCACCACGGAATTGGTGCGCTCGTCTGCCACGAATTTGGCGGTTTCCTGGTTGGCGGCCACGCCTTTTTTCCCGGATGCCTGTTTTTTTGCCTGAAAAACCGTGGTCAGAAGCCGCACCGTTTTGGTGGCGTCGGCGTTATCCAGCGGAATGACGGATATCTCCTGCCCCACCCCCTCCACGTCAATGGCCTTCACGATTTCCATGAGGCGGCGGATATTGGAATATATATCCGTCAGAATCAGGGTATTGGTGGGCGTATAGGCCAGCAGGGCCGCGCTTTTGGAAACCAGGGGCGCAAAAATCCGCCGCACTTCATTGGGATCCGCGTAGCGGAGGGGAATGATCTGGGTCACCACCCTGTCGTCCGGTGAGCGCCGCTCATTTTTCATGAGGGTTTCCACGCTCTTGGTCCGGGCCTCGGGCGAGGTCACGATCTTGATCACGTCACCGGAGTCCACCGTGGTGAATCCATGCACTTCCAGCACGGATTCAAAAACTCTGTAGGCCTCTTCCACGGATATCTGGGATGGGGAAATAATGGTGACCTTCCCCTTGACCCTGCGGTCCACGATGAAATTGCGTCCCGTCAGTTCGCTGATGAATTTGATGAAAACATGGATGTCCACATCATTGAAATCAATGGACACATACCGGGCATGCCCGTTCCCGTCGCCGTTTTCGGTATCCCCGGCCGCGCCGGCAGGGCTTGCGGCCAGAAACAGCGTCAGAAAAAGACAGGCCGCGCACAGGGCGGACCTCCGCCCGCGTTCAAAGCGGCTCTGTACGATGGCCGAAACAAGGTCGATGACATTCAATTTGATTCTTTCGGGTTTAATCGATATTGTATTCAATGATCTCTTCCCGCCCCCGCCGCTTGATCTGCAAGGACAGACTGGCCGCGCTTTTCAGGTTGTTATAGAATTTCAGGGCATCGTCCACGCTGCGGATATCTTCTCCGTCCACACCGGTGATGATATCGCCGGACCGCAGGCCCAGTTTGGTAAAAATGGAATCTCGCCGCACCCGCGAAAGGGTCAGGCCGTCCGCTTCCCCATTCGTGAAATGGGGCCGGATCTTGGCCTGCTGCATCAGGCTGTTCACATCGGACATGGCCTCGTCAATGGTATCCCGTTTCAGTCTGATAGCCCTTTTCCCGGCCGTGCGCAGCGTCTTTTTTTCGCCGGGAGGAAAAGGACTGGAAGGCCGGACCTGACCAATGCGGGATGCGCCGGCCTGTTTTTTTTCCATGGCCAGGATTTCATCCTTGCCGCCCACGGTCAGGATGACCTGCTCGCGCGAGATCCGCTTGACCATGGCGGTCTGAATGGTATCTCCTTCCCGGTAGAGCGTCTGCTTGCGTTTTTTTTCATCCTCAATCACGGCATAGGCCGGGGCCTTGTCTCCGGATACCGTTCCCCAGAGCTTGAGGCGCATCCTGGTATGCTCCAGCTTTGTGATATCGGGCTTTGGTTCGGGTTTTGCCGCAGGGGCCGTTTCCCTGGCGGGGTCCGGGGTATGAAAAAGATTGCGCCGTGCAATGGCATCGTAAGCGGACAGGGGGTTAACCTGTTTTTTCCCGGCATCCGGCGCCGCAGGGGGGGCGGTGGCGCCCCCTGCAACAATGGATGCCGCCGGCGGCGCGGAGGGCACGGCCAGGCGCACCGAGAGCATGCCGGCAGCGGCGGCCGCCGCCAGCCAGGCAGCCAGGGCCAGAAATCCCAGGTCCAGCGGGAGCATCATGCGTCGGTCGGTCATCATATCACTGGCCTCATTTTGTTTCGGAATATATTCTGGTTCCGGAGAAGATCATTTCAGGGAAAACCGGGGCTTGTCAACTTCGCCCCGCACGCGGAAGGACAGGCCGCTGCGCCCGGCCTTTCCCGTGAAAATGGCCGCGCCCAGCCCGCCCAGCTTCCGGATGAGTTCCGGCCGGGCCGTGATTTTTCCGGACAGGTCCAGCCGGGTTTTTCCCATGGGTTTCTTGAGAGCCGCCGTTCCGGTCAGCTCGACGACGGCCTCGGGACCATCGGCATTCAGGGCTTCGATTGTCATCTGCCGGCTGTCCAGGGTGAATTTTCCGGCCACGGTGGAAAATATCGTCTGCTCCAGGGGGATCAGCGGGCTGTTCAGTTTCGCCTGGACATCCGCTGCCTTAAATTCGACGGCACCCGTCCGTCCGGCGAAGGAAAGCGTTCCGTCCGCAGCGCCGGACAGGGAGGTCACCAGCGTATCCTTCAGCGCCGCCTGCAGGGGTTCAATATTGTCCAGGCGGATGCCGGTCCATTTCGCGTTGATCCGGGCCTGGCTGTCTTTTCGACGGTCCACGGACAAGTCGCCGGTGATCCGGCCGCCGTACAGTTCGATATCCAGTTTCACTTCCGGGACAGAGCCCGTAAGTTTGGTGAGTACCGGGTGAAGCGCGGCCCGGTCCATGACCATCCGGCTGCCATCCCTGGTGACGGTGAGCGGGGATATCCGGATGCCTGCCGGAAAGGCCGGGGACAGGCGCCCCACTGTTACCTCCGTTCCCGGCAGGCGCTGGGATATCCGGTACGCCAGCCAGGAACGGAACTCCCCGGAGGGGAACTGTATCCAGGTGAATACCAGGAAACAGCCGGTAAATACGAATCCGTACAGCAATATGCGCCGGATCATGTCTTGTCTGCCGTATTGGGATGAAACGTCATCCTTATTATCCTCAATCCATCATATAGGTTTCCACCTGCATGACCACGTCCACATATCCGGCCTTTCCCTTGCGGGTGATGGACAAACGGCGGATCACCACCATCCGGTCGGAATTTTCCAGCAGGTGGAGAAAAGGCGTCAGCTGCACGAGGGAAATCCCCTTGAGCTTCACTTCCACTTTGGAAATGCGATAGGGCCGGTCCTTTGGCCGGGATACCGAGGGCTTCATGGAAGCGATGGTCACACCGGCTTTTCCCGCCCGTTCATTGATAAAGGTAAGGAGCTTGAAATCTTGGGGGCGCCCGGCGATTTTCTGCTTCCATTCGCCTTCCGCAGCCCGAAGGTTCCGGTATTCCCCGGCCAGGGCGGTGATTTCGGCCAGTTCATCGCGGGCGTGCGCCAGCTGACGCTTCATGCGCCGGTCGTTTTCCATCAGCGGCATGAGGATAAGACGGACGATGGCAAAGACCAGCAATACCACGCCGCCGATGAAAAGGGCGGTTCGGTCCCGGCGGCTCAAGGAGGCGAAATTCATGAAGGATCTCCCCCGGCGGCCCGTTTGAGGTCCGCCTTGAGCTTGAAATCCGCCTTTTGGGTCTTGGGATCCGTCTTGGCCGTCACGATTTCCACCTGGCCGAACAGGGGGATGCCGCTTAATTCGCCCTGCAACCGGTCTACCGAGGTCATGGTATCGGTCTCTCCGGTGATGAGAACCTGTTTTTCATTGATGAGCATGCGGGTGATATCCACCTCCAGGTCCACGGGGACCGAGCGGCTCACCATGTCCAGAAGGTCGATCATGCGGTTCCCGCCGGAAAAATCGGCGCCCGCCGGCTCGCTTCGCAGTTCATCCAGGGCTGTCTTCATCTGGTGCAGGGGCGCCTTGATCCGCGTATCCGGAAACAGGGACCGGAAAACAGCCTCGGTGCGGCCTTTGAGTTCCGCGATTTTTCCGGCGGCCATTCGATGGCGGATCAGGGCGTCCGCCCCGAAAAAGAGGGCGATCAGGAGCGCATAGACCCCCAGGCGGAGGAACAGCGGTTTTTGGGCGGACCAGGCCGTCTTGCGGGCGAAATCCCCCTTGCGGAAATTCAGGCCGGGCCGCCCGTCCATCTCCATGAGCGCCAGGGCCAGGGCCCCGTCCATCTGCCCGGGGGACCAGTCTTCATCTTTTATCGGCGTCAGTCCGGCCCGGACTTCCCGCCGCAGATCCAGCCGGCGGAAGGGCAGGCCGATGCGCTGTTCCAGGTGGGCGATATCCTCGTCTTTCAGGCAGGCGGACAGGGGGCCGGACAGAAAGATATTCTCAATGCCTGCGTCGGGAATCAGGTTTTCCTCGAATGCGGTCAGGGTCTGGGTGAGCATGCGCGTCACGGCCTGGACCGTGCTGCCCGGATGACGCATGGAACGGGCCATGCCGACCTTTCCCCCCGCCAGGATATAGGCGGTGATCTGGTTCTTTCGGATCTCCACCAGCACCGTATTGCCGGTTGTGTCATGGACCAGGTTCAGGCTCATGGCCGTGGCATAGCCGCTCACCCGGATCGTATGGGGCTCCAGCCCGGTATTGGTCAGAAGGCCGATGAAATCGGCCAGCAATTCCCTGTCCACGGCTGCGGCCAGAATTTCCGCGCCGCCGTCCGGAGAAGGCAGGCCCAGAGTTTGGAAATCCACCATCATGGAATCCACCGGGGCCGGCAGCAGGGGTTCCAGTTCAAACGGCAGGATACGGATAATTTTGGACGGCGTCGAAAAGGGAAGGCGCAGATTGCGGAAGGAAACATTCATGGCCGGAAACGAGACTGCGCAGGCCGTGTCTTCGGGAGAAAAATGACGGGCTGCATCCATGAGAGGCCGGCGCAGCCGGCGCCAGGGACCGGAGGGGGAATCTTCCGTCTGGCCCGGAACTTCGTTCAGATCAGTTTTTGCCGCCAGTTTTCCGTCTTCCGGTTCACCTTTGTCCGGTTCCGTGATGACGGATTCGGAAGAAGCGGCCGCGTTATCCACGCCGGCTTCGGATGCGGACGCATCGGATTCGGCCGATTTGAGTCTGGCTGACCCGGGATCCGGTTCATCGGCAATGGGCAGAAAGGCCCAGGCATCCACTTCCCGATCCCGCAGCCCGCTGGAGAGCAGCACCGCAGCCACGCCGTCCGAGCGGATATCAAGCCCCAGTATTCTGCGCGCCATTTATCGTACCTGCCAGCTGATCACATTGCACATCCATTTTCCGGTTTTCGGTGCCTGTTCCCGCCGGACCACCGTTTCGACGGTCCGCTCCCGGCCATTGAGTTTCGCGGTGGACCGGATGCGGAACACATCCGATACCAGGGTGATGAGGGTATCGTCGATCACCAGATCCTCCGGGATATCGGGTGCGTTTTTATACCATGTTCTCTGGCTGAGGTCATGGATATATTCTCCGTCTTCCTTTTCGTTGCGATAATTGAAGATGGCGGCGGCGTAGGAATATTCCCCGGAGGGAATCAGGGCCGTGAGTACGGGCAGATCCGCCGTATTGATATTGATGCGGCCCTCAAAGGTATAATTCCGGTTGTCCACCGTGGTATCCGCCTTTTTCATGCCGTGGACGGTCAGGTAGTCCGCGATGCCCCCGCTCTCACCAATGCCGCCGAAAAGCCCGGCGGGGATATTTTTAACCAGCATCAGCTCTTCCAGATGGGTGAAAGGCCCGTTGGCCGGGGAGCAGGGGGGATCCAGCCCTTCGTAATATTCGGATTCCGCGCCTGACAGCCCCGTGGTGGCGCCGTCATCCCCGGAATCAAGCCAGTCCTTGATGCAATTGATGATGGCCGGGGCCTCCACATTTTCCAGGTCCGGTTCCAGATCCAGCTCCCCGGCCTTTTCTTTCACGCTTTCGAGCACCAGGCGCAGAAACCGGTCCCACATGATTTTCTGATTATCGTTGAAATGGCGGCCCTTGGGGAAATCCACCAGGGCGTTCACCTGGATTTTGCCCAGTTCGTCCGTGATGGACAGGGAGACGGTTCCCTGATCAAAGGGGATGTCTCCTAAAAGTTCGTTGATTTTCGCGGGGTCGGCCCAGTCCTCCTGGATGGAGTCCAGGGAGGAGGTGTTCTTGTCGCGGATCAGAAGGGCCATGGCCGCCTGAACCCCGGCCCCGGCCATTTCCGACAGGGTGATCCGGTCCCGGGACATGGCGCTGTTGGTTACGGCGTCGCGGGTGCGCCGGTTCAATTCCAGGCTGACGGTGATCAGAACGGTCATGATGGCCAAGGTGAGAAGAAGGGCCATTCCCCGGTTTCTCCCGCGTCTTCGGCCTTCCGGCGGATGGCTCCGGATATCGCGGCCGGCCATCAGTCTGCCCCTCTCCGGTACGCGGGAAAGGCCGCCATGGTTTCAAAATAATGGGACAGGTGTTCATCTCCGATTTCCATGCGAAAGGCCACGGCCTTTGGGGTGGCGTATTGGCTGCCGGAGGATTCGCTGTCCCAGGCGGTATATTCTTCCCCTTCCGCGTCATACAAAAGCACTTCAAAGGATTTTACCTGTTCGCACAGGACCGGGTCCGCAGCGGACGGGACGAATTCCTCGGGCCAGGGCGGCAGTCGGTCGGCCCGGCGCAGGATATTGATCTCTTCCCCTTCCCGTTCCACCCGGTCTGCATAATACACGATCTCGGCCAAGCCCTCCCGGCCGTCCCCCCGTTGGGATACATGGGCCAGGCTGGCGAAGCGGAACCGGGGCATGCCGGTCTCGCCGTCGCTTTCCACAGCAAGAATATGCAGGGGGTCGGCCTCCTCGTCCGTTTTCATGGGATTGGGCTTGCACCAGGCCGGCGCCTGGGAAATCCGGGCGGATTCCACATCCCGGATCATGCGGTCCAGGCAGGTGGTGGCCATTTCGTACAGGTCCATTCCGGCGCTGAGTCCCTCCACCGAAGACATCACGGCCCGATACGAGCCAAAGAGCGTACCCACCACAATGGCAAAGATGAAAACGGCCAGGAGGAGTTCGATCAAAGTAAACCCGTGTTTTCCGGAGAACCGGCGGCGCGTCATCAGGGGGCCTCTTCCAGCAGGCGGTAAGTCTGGACGGAATACACGAAATCCTCCTGGTAAGTGATGGTCAGATCCACCCGTTTCAGGCGCTCGGACAATGCTTCTCCCAATACCTCGCTGTCCACGTCGCCATAGGAAATATTCCAGGTCCAGCCGGGCAGGCGGTCTCCGAAATCACCGGATTCCCCGGATTCGTCCTCAAAAACGGTCAGCTCGGCCAGTTTTTTCCGGGCCAGAACCGGCGCGGAAGTATAAAACCGGGAGGCGGCGCTCATGGACACGGTCTGGGCATGGAGGCGGAAGACCGCCGTCAGGATTATGGCGATGAGCGCCACGGCGGCCAGAACCTCCAGCAGGGTAAAGCCCTGGCGGGCGCTGGACGGGACGGGTACAGGCATCCTATGCATCATTCATCAAGGGAAATATAACCGGAAAACCGGCGGATACGGGGCAGAAAAGGTTCGATCAGAAGGGTGAACCGATTGCCGTCTTCGTCGATGAGATGGATGGCCGATTTATCCGCATAGCCCCGGGCCGAAAAAAAGATATCCGCCCGCCCGCCGGACACGCGCTCGCCGCCGGGGAATTCCACATCTTCCAGGGCCAGGTATTCGGGAAGCCGGTAGCCGGATTCCTCCCGCCCGGCAAGGGCTTCCTCGCTCATCCCGGCGGTGGATGTCCAGATCGCGCCGTTGTCCACATCCAGGTGAAGGATATGGGCCAGCCCGGCACGGGCTGCGGCGAGTTTCGTATCCCGGACCGTATGGATGATCCAGCGAAAGGCCTTGTCCCGGTTGTCCTGGAGGATTTTTCCTTCGAATTTCGGGGCCGCAAAGACCATGACCAGCCCCAGGAGGGCCACTACCGCGATCAGTTCCAGCAGGGTGAATCCCCTGCGGCCGCCGGTCTTCGCGGGCACGGCCCCGCGTATGGCGCCAGTCCCGGAAAATCTGCCGGAAGATCTGCCGGAAAATCTGCCGGAAAATCTGCCGGAAAATCTGATTGATACGGATGAAGGCGCGGATAACAGTACGGAGGTAGAAGGCACAGGGCTACTCGATTTCCCAGCTCCGGATATCCGCGTCCGCGCTGTCGCCTTCAGGCAGGCCGTCGGCACCGTAGGAGATGATATCAAAATCTCCGTTCTGGCCGGGACACAGATAGACATATTCATTGCCCCAGGGATCGGATGCCATTTTTTCCAGATATCCGCCCTTGCGCCAGTTTTTGGGCGGCGGCGAGGGGATTTCCACCAGGGCCTGGAGTCCCTGCTCGGTGCCGGGGTAGGCGCCGTTGTCCAGTTTATACATTTTCAGGGCCGTCTTCAGGGCTTCGATTTCCACCTTGGCCTTGGCCCGCTTGGCATCATCGGGCGCGGTCATGATATTGGGAACGATAAAGGCGGCCAGAATGCCGAGGATCACCACCACCACCATGAGTTCAATGAGGGTGAAGCCCTGGTTCCGGCGGCGCGGAACATTAACGTCCTGTTTTTCCGGTGCTGCCGATTTTTCCTGATTCATGACATATTCGTCACTTTCCGTGGCAAGCCATGCGCCGCGCCCGGCGGGATCAAGCTTCCGCTGCACGATGGGCGCCCGCACGTTTGCTGCACTTGCACATTCATTATATTAATGATGGAGTAGATATTTCGCTGTCTGACCTCATCGGACCAGCTGGTTCATCTCAAAAATCGGCAGACAGATGGACAGAACGATAAAGCCCACGACCACGGCCATGCACAGGATCATGACGGGTTCCAGCAGGGAGGTAAGGCTCATCACGGCGGATTCCACCTCGGATTCATAGACCTCCGCCACTTTCTCCAGCATGATTTCCAGTTCGCCGGATTTTTCGCCTACCTGGATCATCTGAACCGCCAGGCCGGGAAAGAGATCGCTTTCGCCCAAACTCGCGCCCAGGGCCTGTCCCCGGCCCACATCATCGGCGGATTTACGGACTGCGGCGGCCAGGTGTACATTGCCCACGATATTTTCCACGATTTCAAGGGCCGCCAGAAGGCTGACCCCGTTGGCCAGCAGGCTGCCCAGAGTGCGCGCAAACCGGGCCACGGCCAGGCGGCGGACCAGGGAACCGAATCCCGGCGCGGACAGAGTCGCCCGGTCCCAGACATCCCGTCCCTTTTCCGTGCGGCGGAAGAGGCGGATGCCCAGGGGCAGGGCCGCGAGAAAGAGCAGGATCAACCACCACCAGTCGGCGAAAAAGCCCCCCAGCGCGATGAGAAAGCGCGTGACCGCCGGCAGGGTCTGGCCCATATCCTCAAAAATGACGGCGATACTGGGAACAATATAGGTGATCAGGAAAAACAGCACCGCCATGCCGATGACGGCCATGAGAACGGGATAGGCCAGGGCCTGGCGGATGCGGTTTTTGAGTTTCTGCTGCTTTTCCGTGATATCGGCCAGGCGGTCCAGAACGATTTCCAGGGTGCCGGAACTCTCCCCGGCCCGGACCATATTGGTGAAGAGCGGTGAAAAAATGCCGGGATAAGGGGACAGGGCCGCCGCGAAGCTGGCGCCTTCCACCACGGCGTCTTTGACCTGGGCCAGCACTTTCTGAAAGGCCGGGGACCGGGTCTGGGGGATGAGGGTATCCACGGCCGTGACCAGGGGAAAGCCGGCCCCCACCAGGGTGGCCAGCTGGCGGGTCATGAGTGAAATCTCCACCGGTTTGACCCGTGCAAGGGAGCGGAACAGGGATTCCCGCCACCCGCCGCACCGCACGGCCTGGCGGCGGGATTCCCTGATGGACACGGGGTATACCCGGCCGGTCCGCAATTTCTGACGGGCCGCCGACAGGCTTTCCGCGTCCACGATCCCCGAGATGGTTTTTCCCCGGGCGTTCAAGGCTGAATATTCGAAAACCGGCATAAGAAACGCCGCCGCTCCTCTGATGATCCGTCATGATTGTGATGCCGCCGCTCTTTTCGGCGGCGGATCCGTAAATTCCGGAGGCTGTTTTTATCTCTTCCATGATTGGCCGGAACATATAACACAGGCCCCGTCCCCTGTCACGCCGGACAGGCCTGAAGCGTCCGGTTTTTTCATTTTTTTTGCGTTGTGGGGGACTCCCGGTCCGCCGGATCATGTCTGGTTTTCGGAAAGCGGATGGCGCCTCGGTGGAAAAAACGGTTTCCTGCTCTCTTCCGCTTGACGCAGAAAGCGTTTCGGAGGAAGATAGCCGGCCAGAATCCTGTTACTGGCAGCGGCCTTATATTCTTTTTGATCTGGACATGCTCATATGGCTGATCGGGACGACAACGCAACCCTTCTGTTTGTGGATGATGAGGAAAATCTTCTGAATATCGCCCGTGAGTTTTTTTCCCGCAAGGGATACCGGGTCATTACGGCCAGAAACGGGGCCGAAGCCCTTGATGTCCTGAAAGCGGAAGAGATTGACTGCTGCTTCACTGATATCCATATGCCGGAAATGGACGGCCTGGAACTGGCGGAAAATATCCGCCAGATTGATAATACCATCCCGGTGGTGGTCATGACCGGCTACCCCAGCATGGACAATATCATCCACACCCTGCGAAACGGGGTGGTGGATGTGCTCATCAAACCCGTCAATCTGAATCAGATGGAAGCCTGTCTGTGCAGCGTCATGCGCGAACGAAGGCTTTTTACGGACAATCTTTTTCTCAAACAGGAAGTGGAAAAAAAACGGCGCCTGGAAAAACTCAATCGCCAGATGCAGTCCCGCATTGAGCAGCTCCAGATGTTTACCCGTGTCATGGAGCGGTTCAGCATCACCCGCAACAGCGCGGCAGTATTGCGTCAGCTCGTGAAACTGACGGTGGAGGCGACGGAGGCGGACGAGGCCCGGTTTTATCTTGTCAGCGGGGATATCCGCCAGCCCCTGGAGGCCGCCTCATATCTGGTGCCGGACATTTATCCGCTCTTACCTGATGACGCGATCCGCATATGGGAGGCGGAAGAAATCGCCCGGATGGCGAAGGCCGCTTCGAAAAACGGCTCACGATCCGGAGAAACGTCAGAACGCCTGCCCAGGGGGCTGGCCGGCTATATCGCCATTCCCATGTTTATCCGGGAAAAACGGTTCGGCATTCTTACGGCCGCGACTCGCGCCCCCCGTTCCAGGGCGTTCAATAAGAATGCCGGCGAATACATGGAATTCATGGTCCAGCATGCCTCGTACGCCATTGAAAACCTGGCCCTGTATGAAAATATCTATGAAAATCTGCTGTCCACCCTGGACGCTCTGGTCCAGGCTATTGACGCCAAGGATACCTATACCCGCCGCCATTCCAATGAAGTGACCGAGCTGGCCCTGGCCCTGGCCGAAAAACTGGGGCTGTCCCAGGAAGACCGGGATGTGCTGGCCATTGCCGGTCCCCTGCACGATGTGGGAAAAATCGGGATCCGGGACGAGGTGCTCCTGAAACCCGGGGCCCTGGATGAACGGGAATTCCAGATCCTCCAGTCTCATTCCGTGATCGGGGCGGGAATCGTGGGCCGTCTGGGCCTGTGGAACCGTGAGCAGGAGGTGATCCGCCATCATCATGAACATTTCGACGGCAGCGGATATCCGGATGGACTGGCGGGCGAGGAAATTCCTTATCTGGCCCGGATTCTGGCCGTTGCGGATGCGTATAATGCCATGACAACGGATCGGGTCTACCGCCCGCGCATGCCCTTCGAAAAGGCCTTCGACATTATCTGCGACGATGCGGGACGGCATTTTGATCCGGCTATCGTCAGGGCCTTCAGGGAACTCTTTCAGGAAGGACATCCCGCAGTGTTCGGCGGCGCCGCCTGACCTTTGTTTTGCCTCATCCGCTTCCAGGATCCGTCAATCGGCTGCCCCGCTTCAGCGGTTTTACACCATCACGGTGAACTGTCCCGGAACCAGGATCCGGATCACGCCTCCCCACATGCATATGAGCCTGGCATCCATATTCAGTGCCGGCATATTGGCGATAAGGGTGGTGGGCGCCCCCACGATCCAGGGGGCCGCAGACGAGCATCCCCATATCCAGGCGCTCCTTTTTCTTTCCGAAGGTCAAGGCTTCCACAAATATTGCGGTGATCTTTCAAGGACCGGCCAGGCCGGGAAAGATCTGTTACGGCCGCCGGAAGATGGCGGCAATCCATTTTTCCCGGTCGCTGAGCTGGGAGGTCTGCCGGTTGATTTCCCGGATTTCGAGGCCCGCGTCCGTGATAAGGGCGGAAAGCGTTTCTTCTGTCCACTGATAATAGGGCCGACCGTCGGCGGAAAGCCGCATTCCCTCCCCGTATTTCAGGGAGAGCAGGCCGCTGCCGCCGTGATGGAGTGCGGCGGATATCCGGGAAAGCAGGGCGGGCATGCGCTCCGGGGGCTGGTGGACCAGAGAGCCGATCATGAGGATGCCGTCCATGGAGATGCCGTCCGGACGGAATGCGGAAAAATCCGTTTCCCCGAAATCACCGATGGTGACCGGGCATCCGGAATGGGACCGCGCCAGGGCCGCCAGGGAAGGGGACCGTTCGAGTCCCCGGGCCGCGTATCCCCTGTCCGACAGCCAGCGCAGATCCCGGCCCGAGCCGCATCCGATATCCAGTATGGCCGCGCCTTTCCGCAGATACGCCAGAAGGGGACGGATGATGGGGCCCGGGTCGATATCCACGGTTTTCTGAAAATAAGCTTCCCCATTGTCGTGATAACAGGCGCGGACGGCGTTCTCATATGCCGCCAGGCCGGCGTTATCATGCGGCGCAGCGGCCTTTGGCGAGGGAACCGCGCCCCGGGAATCGTGATCAGATGCGCAGGGTTTATGGGACACGCTGCACCTCCTTATCTGGCCCTGCTTTTCAGACATCTTCTGAACCAGCCCCCGATCCGCCGGAAAAACTATGCCACGAATTTTTTCAATACCACCGCCGCGTTGGTCCCGCCGAATCCAAAGGAATTGCTCATGGCTACATTGATATCCGCCTTGCGGGCTTCATTGGGTACGTAATCCAGATTGCATTCGTCATCCGGATTTTCGTAATTGATGGTGGGCGGAATGATGCTGTCCCGGATGGCCAAAGCCGTGAACACGGCCTCAATGCCGCCGGCGGCGCCGAGCAGATGCCCGGTCATGGATTTGGTGGAAGACACCGGAACCGTTTTGGCCGCATCCCCGAACACGGCTTTCACGGCCCGGGTTTCGTAGAGGTCGTTCAAAGGCGTGGACGTGCCGTGGGCATTGATATAATCCACATCGGCCGGTGCCACGCCGGCGTCGTCCAGAGCCGCCTGGATGCAGCGGACCGCGCCGCTGCCATCAGGGGGAGGCGAGGTCATATGGTATCCGTCCCCGCTCATGCCGTATCCAATGAGTTCGGCGATGATATCCGCGCCTCTGGCCTTTGCGTGTTCCAGGCTTTCGATGATCATCATGCCCGCGCCCTCGCCCACCACAAATCCGTCACGATCCCGGTCAAAGGGGCGGGAGGCCCGGAGGGGATCATCGTTGCGGGTGGACAGGGCCTTCATGGAACCAAAACCGGCCAGGCAGGTTTTGGTGATCACGGATTCCACGCCCCCGGTGATCATGGCGTCAGCCCGACCCTGCTGGACGATTTTAAAGGCTTCCCCCACGCCGTGGGTACCGGCCGCGCAGGCCGTGGCCACCGAGGAATTGGGGCCTTTCGCGCCCAGATGGATGGAAATCATGCCCGGGGCCATATTCCCGATGATCAGGGGAATGAAAAAAGGGCTGACGCGCTTGGGGCCCTTTTCGTACAGGAGCAGGGTCTGGTCCTCAAGCATCTGAAGGCCGCCCAGGCCGCAGCCGGTGAAGACGCCGACGCGGCCGGCGTTATCATCGGTAATCTTCAGGCCCGACTGGTCCAGGGCCATGCGGGAGGCCGCGATGGCGTAGCTGATATAGGGCTGGGTGCGTTTGGCCTCTTTTTTGTCCATATAATCGGCGGCGTCAAAGCCCCTGACTTCTCCGGCGATCCGGGAGGCAAAGGGCGCGGGATCAAATCTGGTGATTTTTCCGATGCCCGACTGACCGGCGCAGATGGCGCTCCAGGATTCTTCCAGGCCGACGCCCACCGGCGTCACTAGACCCGCTCCGGTGATGACAACCCGTTTTTTCAACGGAAACCTCCATAAATATGATCTTTTGCGCAATACGGCAAGAAATTGCAGTGAATCATACGATAATGCGGATGCGAAAAAACGCCCGGATTCAAAGGATTCACGGCGACGATGGACCGGCAGTCCGGCGATCGCCGCCGGCGCGGGAATCTGTTCCGTTTTCGGAACGGGGGGGGACCGGCGCGATTCCCGGCAAACCCGGCGGTGCGGCGAGACGGGGAGAATCAGGAATGGGTCTCGATATAATCCAGTGCGTCTTGCACCTTGATCATTTTTTCGCTGTCTTCATCCGCGATTTCAATATCGAATTCTTCTTCCATGGCCATGATGAGTTCCACCAGGTCCAGGGAATCGGCGCCCAGGTCATCCACAAAAGCAGCTTCGGGAACGACTTCGGAAATGTCCACGCTGAGTTTGTCCGCAATAATATTTTTGACCTTGTCCTGCACTGACATGAAATATCTCCTTTGCGAAAAAGAATATGATCCCGCCGGAAGCTCCCTTTGGGACGGCGCCGGCGGATACGAATTACATATGCATGCCGCCGTTGACATTGAGCACATGGCCGGTGATATAGGCGGCGTCATCCGAGGCGAGAAAACGGACGGCGGCGGCCACGTCTTCCGGCCTCCCGGCGCGTCCCAGGGGGATGGCGCTCATCATGGACTCCCGGGCCTTCTCGTTTAAGGACCGGGTCATATCCGTATCAATGAGACCGGGGGCCACCACGTTCACCGTGATATTCCGGGAAGACAATTCCCGGGCCAGTGATTTGCTCATGCCGATGAGACCGGCCTTGCTGGCGCTGTAATTGACCTGCCCCGGATTGCCCGTGACGCCCACCACCGAAGAAATATTGATGATGCGGCCGAAGCGCTGCTTCATCATGATTCTGGCGGCGGCCCTGGAACAGATGAACGCGCCTTTGAGATTGATGGCAAGCACATCGTCCCAGTCTTTTTCCTTCATGCGGATGAAGAGCGCGTCGCGGGTGATGCCCGCGTTATTGACCAGCACATCCACACGTCCGGTTTCTTCGGCGACCTGTTTGAAAAAGGCGGCCACGCCCTCTTCGCTGGTCACATCCGCCGGAATGCCCGCAGCGGTTCCGCCCGCCGCTTCCACTGCTGCAACGGTTTCTTCGGCGGCCGCCGTATTGGAGGCGTAATTGAAATAGACACGGGTATCGGGTCCGGCAAAGCCCCGGCAGATGGCCCGTCCGATGCCGCGGGAGCCGCCGGTAACGATGAACGTACGGGCAGCGGCTTCAGGGGATGCGCTCATTCTTCGATTCTCCCGAAGACGATATCCGCCACAAAATCCATATCCCTGACCACGCCGGCGTAGCTGCCGCTGAGGCGGTCCGCCGTGGTTTCATACATGAATTCGCTCAGGGCTTTTTCCTCAAAGGCCCCGGAGCCGCTTAAAATGGTCAGGGCCGTGTTCACCGTGATTTCGGACACCATATTGGCGAAAATCCGGCTCATGGCCTTGTATTTTTCCGCCTGTTTATCGCCCCCGTTCACCAGAAACGCTGTCTTTCGGCCCATGGACACGCCGACCTCCACATGAGTCATGAGATCGGACAGGGCAAACATGATATACTGCTGTTTGGTCAAACGGGCTTCATGAACCTTTTCGATGAGTACGTTCAGGGCCCTGGCGGCCAGGCCGTAGTACCGGGCTCCGATATCGTCCATGCCTCCGGCCAGCTCCGCCATTTCAGCGGCCATATCGCCGTAATACGCGCCTTTGGTCTTGCGGGTGGTCCTCCAGCGGAAGGTGGCGATGATATTCTGCTGGATCTCGGACGTGCCTTCGTAAATGCAGGTGATCTTGACATCCCGCTTGATTTTCTCGACTTCGTATTCGGAAATATACCCGTATCCGCCCAGTGCCTGGATGCAGTCATTGGCCGCGTCATCCACCGCTTCGGTGACAAAATACTTGGCGATGGCGCCTTCCACCTGCATATCCAGCCCGCCCCCGTCGATGCGGGTGGCGATTTCATCCATATAGGCGTCCCCGGCGGCCATCTTCACCACATGGGGGATGATGAGTTTATGGGTATAGCCCTGTTTTTCAGACAGGGGCGCACCGAACTGAATGCGTTCCTGCGCATACGGAATGGCGATCCTGAGGGCCGCATCTCCGCATCCGGCGGCCATGGAAGCCACCATGAGGCGGGTATAGCCGAAGACCTTATTGGCCTGCTTCAGCCCCTGGCCGGGTACGCCGCCGATAAGGTTTTCCACGGGGACGATCACGTCCGTAAAGGTCAGCGGAGAGGTATTGGAGGCCCGGATGCCGTGCTTTTCCTCGCCCTTGCCCTGCTCGTAGCCCGCCTGGCCCTTTTCCACGATGAAAAAGGTGGGACCGTCGGGGGTCGCGGCCAGAACCGTAATAAAATCCGCGTAGCCGCCGGTGGAGATAAACTGTTTGGCGCCGTTGAGCTTATAGGCCGTGATCTTTCCGTCTTCTTCAATGGGTTCGGCCCTGGTTTTAAGCGAGGCCAGGTTAGATCCCGCGTTGGCCTCGGTCACGGCATAGGCCACCAGGGTATCGCCTTCGGCGATTTTTCCCAGCCATTTCTTCTTCTGCTCATGGGTGGCCCCCACCAGAATGGGGTCGGCTCCCAGATGGATGGCGAAAAAAGCCGTTCCCACGCCCAGGCAGATCCGGGCCATTTCACGGGTGAACCGACAGCAGTCACGGGCCCCGCCGCCCATGCCGCCGTATTCCTCGGGAAGGAACAGCAGTTGAAGGCCCAGCTCGGGCCCCACCAGTTCCCGGACCGCTTCTTCCGGAAATACTTCTTCACGATCCCATTCCAGGATTTTATCCCTGGTCAGCAGGCGTCTGCGCAGCTGACGGACCGTATCCACCACCATCTGGCGGGATTCGTCATCCAGCCCCCTGAGCGGGGTATCGGCATTATTCGCCACCATAAACCACTATTCCTCTTCGTTCAGCACATTATGATCTTTATACGCACCGCATTCCGGACAGGCATGATGCGGCAGTCTCGGATCACCGCATTCAGGGCATTCCACCACATTGGGTCCGGTGATTTTATCATGGGTCCGGCGTTTGTCCCGTCTGGATTTGGATACTTTTCTTTTGGGTACGGCCATGGAAGATCTCCTAACTATTTAATTTTACATTTTATAATTGCCTTAATACTCTTTTTTTGGAGCGAAATACTAGTAATTGATATCCGGGTGGATGTCAAGGACTTTTCGGATATCTCCGGATTCTCTCCTCCTGCCGGACCGCTTGCGGGAAAGCGCCGCCCTGTGGTATGGAAATCGCGTCCGGGAACTGCGGGCCCGGCCGCCGCCGTCCATTGTCTCTCCCCGGCCATGGGCGGCCGGTGCGCGGGCCTCTGACGACCCGCGACGGATCATCCGGAACAACAGCCGATGCCCCTGTCTTCCGATGCCTCGGGCTATATCCGCGGGAAGTTCTTTACTCTTATTCAGGATAAAGTAAAAAGTCATTTTTTAAATATTTTTTCTATATTATCAATTAGATATTTTTTACTCTATTGATTTCCCTCCTTTTTGGGAAAAAAGACGGCACAGGGAAGGAACTGACTGCTCATGGCAAAAAAAATCATCACCCGCTTTCCCCCGAGTCCCACGGGATTTCTGCATCTGGGCGGGGCCCGCACGGCCCTGTTCAACTGGCTGTACGCCCGTCATACCGGAGGAAAATTCGTCCTGCGCATTGAGGATACGGACACGGCCCGCTCCACAAAAGAAGCGGTGGACGCCATCTTCGAAGGATTGAAATGGCTGGAAATCGACTGGGACGACGGCCCTTATTACCAGACCCAGCGTCTGGACATTTATCAGGAGTATATCCGGAAACTTCTGGACGACGGAAAGGCATACTGGTGCGAATGCACACCCGGGCAGGTGGAAGAGATGAGAAAAAAGGGCAGGGCCGAAAGCGGCCGGGCCCGGTACGACGGCACCTGCCGGGAAAAGGGGCTGGGACCGGGCAGGGGCCGGGTGGTCCGGTTCAAGGCCCCGGCCGCCGGTGTCACCATCATTGAAGACAGGGCCAAAGGCGCCATTTCCGTACCCAACAGCGAGATGGACGATTTCATCATCCAGCGAAGCGACGGCATGCCCACCTATAATTTCGTGGTGGTGGTGGATGATATGACCATGGGCGTCAATACCATTATCCGGGGGGATGACCATATTTCCAATACCCCCAGGCAGATTCAGTTATATAAAGCCTTCGGGGCTGAAATCCCGGAATTCGCCCATGTGCCCATGGTGCTGGGACCGGACAAGACCAAATTATCCAAACGCCACGGTTCCCTTTCCGTGACCGAATACCGGGATATGGGATTTCTGCCCGAAGCCATGATCAATTATCTGGTGCGTCTGGGCTGGAGCTGCGGGGACCGGGAATTTTTCACCCGCGGGGAGCTGGTGGAACATTTTTCCATGGAGAATTTCGGCAAATCCGCCGGCATCTTTGACATGGAAAAGCTGAAAGCCCTGAACGCGGAACATATCAGGGCCGCGGATGATGCCCGCCTGCGCGACCTCGTCCGGCCCTTTCTTGAGGCCGAGGGAATTGAGGCGGAAGACGAGGCCTATCTCGACCAGGTTCTCTCCACCCTGCGGGAACGGGCCCGCACCCTGGTTGAAATGGCGAAGGGGGCGCGTTTTTATTACCGTGAGATGGAATACGAGGAAAAAGCGGCCAGAAAGAACCTGAAAGCCGGTGCGCTTGCTCCCCTCAAGGCCCTGGCCGCCGAGCTGGAACAACTGGAAACCTTTGAGGAAAAGGCCCTGGAAGGGGCCTTTCTGGCCGTAATGGAATCCCTGGAGATCAAGCTGGGCAAGATCGCCCAGCCCCTGCGGGTGGCGCTGACGGGCGCCTCGGCCAGTCCGGGGATCTTTGAAATCCTGGCGATCCTGGGCAAAGAAACCGCCCTGCGCCGCCTGCGCCGGGCCATCCAGTGGATCGAGGCAAAACCGGAAGAAAAAACCTGATTTTTCCGATTGACTTTTATCCCGGGATCAGTCATAAAAAAATGATATATCGCTGAGGGATCGTCTAACGGCAGGACGACGGGTTCTGGCCCCGTTAATCCAGGTTCGAATCCTGGTCCCTCAGCCAGTTCGACAGCATAACGGCCTGTGGATATTCCGCAGGCCGTTTTTTATTCGCCTGCGCACGCTCCCTTTTCCCCGGATCTTTCCCGGCCGGGCCCCGGCGGCCGCCCGGATCATCCCCCCCGGTTCTTCCCAACTGTTCTTCCCGGCTGTGATTGACAATCCCTGCCGGGAAAAGGCATACCGCAATGAGACCAGGCGCCTCAAAGCCCCATGGGACAATAAATATCTGATAAAGGTTCCGGGCGGGTGATTTTATACCTGCGGTCATCCTGCCGCGTTTTCCTTGATTATTGACCTGATCCGTTTTACATTATCCATCTGCGCTTTTTTTTGCGCCGTTTCCGTCGCGCCGTTATTTCCGTCGTTCCTTGCGCCTGATATGAAACAAAACCGGGCCGCGCCCACCCATTTCCGCAAGCGAGGACAGCCCCATGATCTCCACCCGCCTGCTCACCGATCTGTTCCACCGGCACCTGGAAGAGCTGTCCTGCGAAAACGGATTGACGGCCGCCGAAACCGAGGCTGTCCGCCAGACCTTTCTGCAGGCCCTGGCCACGCCGTATATGAGCGATGAGGCGGTGTTCCGCGGCCTGATTTCCGGCATCACGCCCCCGGCGCCGGATACTTCCAGGCCGGACGGCATCCCGTCCGGCGGGGCGGAGCCGCAAGGCGGACTGCGATGAAACTTTCCGAATTACGCCTCTCGGATATCGGCTGCTTTGAACGGCATGACTTTTCCTTTTCCGACCTGACCGTGGTGTACGGCGAAAACCGGGCCGGCAAATCCACCCTGGTCTATTCCCTGTTTTTTGCCCTGTATGGGCAGCATCTGAATTCCGGTCTGAAACCGGCGGATCTCTGCCGCAAGGGGCGGGCCTCCGGAACGGCGGAACTGGAATTCATCCGCGACCAGGAACGCTTCCGGGCCGTGCAGTCCACCCGGCGTCTGCCCCGGCTTTTCCGGTTTGATCCGGATCTGCCGCCGGATTCCGATGAAAGCGGGGAAGGCGGCCCTGACGGCGGCGAGGGCTGGCATCCCGCCGGGGGACACCACCCGGACGCCATCACCGAACTCATCAACGTGCCGCCCGAAACAGCGGGCCTGACCTCTTTTTTCCGGGAAAGCGAACTCCTGTATTTTCTGCAGGAAGTCCCCCGGTACAATAAAACCCTTCTCCAAAACCTGATCCGGCTGGATGAAGCGTTCATCATCCAGTCGCGCCTGAAAAAAGCCCGGCGCCAGGCCCGGGAATATCAGCGGGGCGTCCAGGCGGCGGCGCCGGCCGCCCTGCCCGACGATCTGAACCGGGAGCTGGCCCGCCGCCGGGCCGCCGACGCCCGCCGCAAACTGGCCGAGGTAGAGACAGCCCTGGCCGGACTCAGCCGGGAAAGGAATGATCCCGCTGTGTACCGGTCGCTCCTCCGGCGGCTGGAGGAAAAAACGACTCAGCACAAGCGGCTGGAACAGGAACTGAAGCGCCGGCCGCCATCCTGGGAGCTGGACCGGCTGCTGGGCGAACTGCGGTCCGCCGAAAAAACGGAAACCCGGCGGCAGGAAGAGCGTCCCCCCCTGGAAGCCGAGCGGGGCCGCCTCACTGCGGTGCGGGACGAGGCCCGCCGCCGGCTGGAGGTGATCCAGTCTCTTGCGGCGGAGGCGGATTGCCCCACCTGCGGCGCAAATCTGCCCGAAGAGCGAAAGGAAAAGATCGCCGCCGCTCAGACGGACCGGATCACGTCCGCCGAGACCCGTCTGAAGGAGCTGGCCTCCCGGCTGTCCGGTCTGGATGCCGCCGCAGCCCGGATACAGGATATCGCGGCCCGCCGGAAAGCCGCCGAAGCCGCCATTTCCGAAAGCCGGGCCCTGGCCGGCCGCCTTAAGGACATCACGGAAGATCTGGAAGAGGCACGGGCCGAATTCCATCGTCTGTTTCCCCACGCCGCAAATGATACCGCAGGTACGACGGGCGCCCTGGACGGCAATGCCGGCCCTGCGGAAAAAAAAACGGTCGCTGCGGATCCGGCTGAGCAAAAAGCCGGGCTGGAGGCGGAGCGGAAAAAATTGCGGGAAGAAATTTTATCCCAGGAAGTCCTCCTGCGGGATGATGACCGGAAACGAAAACGCCATGCCGAAACCCGTTCCCACCTGGCAGAGGCTGAACGCCGGGTTCTGGTGTGCGGAACCGCGCTCCAGGCCGTGGACCGGGCCATCGGCGGGCTGGGCGCGGAAATCCTGACGCGGGTGCGCCGGAACCTGTCCGGCTGGATCGGCCTGTTCGGTTTTCTGGAAGATTTTGATATCCGCATCGGCGAAACGGAGCTGCTGCCCGTGATCCAGGCGCGGGGCTATCACTATAAACTGAACCAGATGAGCAAGAGCGAGCGCATCTTTCTGTATCTTCTGCTCAAACTTTCCATTGGCGACGCCCTGGGCCACCTGGGATTTTTCGTTCTTGATGATCCGGCCGACGGCCTGGATCCCGAACGGCAGAAAACCCTGGCCCACCTGCTCACAGAGATTTCCCGCCGCCGCCAGGTCATCGTGACCACCAACGACCGCCGCTTCGCCGGCTGCTTTCCGGCGGCCCGGCATATTGATCTGCCACGCGGATAAGGATCCGAACACCTTGCCAGCCGGCTTTTTCGTCCATACCGGTAACCGCACCGAACGCCTGGCCGCAGCCCTGTGCGAAGAACTGGAGACCCCCCCGCTCCATCCCCTGTCACCGGAAATCATCCTGGTTCAGAGCCGGGGCATGGAGCGGTGGCTGAGTCTCAGAATCGCGGACCATCTGGGCATCGCGGGCAATCTGCGTTTTCCCTTTCCCAACACATTTGTGGAAGAACTGGCCGCAGACGTGCTGCCGGCCCCGGAATCCGCCACGCTCTTTGAGCGCCGTCTTCTGACCTGGCGCATCCTCAAAATCCTGCCGGAATACCTGGATCCGAACCATGCGGAAGCCGCCGCGTTCGCAGATATCCGCCATTATGCCCGGGGCGGTGCCGGAGCGAAAAAGCTCTGGCAGCTGGCCGGCCGCACGGCGGATCTCTTTGACCAGTATCAGGTCTTCCGGCCGCAATGGATCATGGACTGGGAATCAGACGCCCGTTCCGACGGATGGCAGTCCATCCTGTGGAAACGGCTTTCCCGGGAAGCGGACGGTGACCACCGGACCGCGCGGGGCCGAAAACTGATCAAACGGCTGGAGACCATTGTCCCGGATGATCCGTCTTTTTCCCGCCTGCCCGAACGGATATCGGTCTTCGGCATTTCCACCCTGCCCGCCTTTTTTCTGGATCTCTTCCATGCCCTGGCCCGCCACGCCGGGGTCCACCTCTATCTGCTGAATCCCCGGGCGGATTTCTGGGGCGACCTGCCCTCCCGCCGGGAGCGGCGCCGTCTGATCCGGTCCGCGGATGCCAGGGGCATTCCCGAGAAAGACCTGCACCTGGGCCGGGAAAATCCCCTGCTCACTTCCCTGGGAATGGTGGGCCGGGATTTTTTCGATATGCTCCTGGAATATGATCCCCGGGAAACCGCCCTGTTCGCGCCGCCCGATGAATCCACCCTCCTGGGCCGCATCCAGTCGGATATTTTCCACCGGCGCCGCGTTTCCGGGCATTCAGCGCCAGGCCTTCCGGACGAAACCGCAGCCCCCGCACCTCGCTCCGGCCCGGTTCCAACAGATCCGGCGGACCGGTCCCTGCGGATCGTCTCCTGCCACGGCCCCATGCGCGAGGCCGAGGTTCTGCATGATTTTCTGCTGTCCCTGTTCGACGAGCGGCCGGACCTGAATCCCGGTGACGTGCTGGTCATGACGCCGGATATCGAATCCTTCGCGCCTTACCTCCAGGCCGTGTTCGACCGGGACGGCCGTATTCCTCATACCATCACGGACCGGTCTGCGGATATCCGTCCGCCCCTGGCCGACGCACTCCTCCGGCTGCTGGAACTGTCCGGGGGGCGGTTCGGGAGGGCGGAGGTGACGGATCTGTTGGAACTGCCCGCCCTGGCCGCCGCCTTTGATCTGGGCGAGGAGGAATTATCCACCGTCCGCCGGTGGATCACCGATACGCGGATCCGCTGGGGAATGGATGCCGGCGACCGCCTTCGCATGGGCCTGCCCCCGGAATCCGCCCATACCTGGCGGGCCGGGCTGGACCGCCTTCTCCTGGGATTCGCCTTTCCCGCCGGGGAAGTCCTGTTCCAGGAAACCGCCCCCCTTGACGCGGCCGAAGGCATGGAGGCCGAACTCATCGGACGGTTTGCCGACGCGGTGGACCGGCTGCACCGGTGCGCCGCGGCCGTTTCCACTCCCCGGTCTCTGTCCGCCTGGGCCGATCTGCTGGAAGAGATGGCCGATGATCTCTCATGCCCGGCCGGGCCGGATGACGCGGGCCGGGAAGCGCTTGCCGGCGCCCTGGCCCGGCTTCGGGACTGGGAGGACCGTTCCGGATTTGCCGCCCCCCTGGATGCGGATATCATTCACGCCGTGCTCTCGCCGCTTCTGTCCGAAGACGCCGTCAACGCCGGTTTCATCACGGGCCGCCTGACCTGCTGCGCCATGCTGCCCATGCGCAGCATTCCCTTTCCCGTGATCTGCCTTCTGGGCATGGACGGCAACGCCTATCCAAGGCGCCACGCCGTTCCCGGATTTGATCTCATGGCGGCCCGGCCCCGGCGGGGTGACCGGTCCCGGCGAAATGACGACCGCTATCTTTTTCTCGAAACCCTGCTTTCGGCCCGGGACCGGCTGTATATCTCATACACGGGACAGAATATTCATGATAATTCCCCGATCCCGCCCTCGGTGGTGGTGAGCGAACTCATGGATTATATCGACCGGACAGCGGCTCCGCCGGATGAAGGGCAAACGGATGGCCGCAACGCCCGGGTCCGGCCGTCGGAGCAAATTTTCGTCCGGCACCGCCTGCAGGGATTTCATCCCGCGTATTTCCTGCCGGGCGGTTCCCTGAAATCCTTTCGAGGCGATTATTTCGCCGCAGCCCGGCTTCTCCACGAGCGGCAGGCGGGACGGATGCCGGACCCGCCGCCGCCTTTTGTCAGCAGCTCCCCGCCCGCATCCGGCCATGGTAATCCGGAAACGGGCGATACGACGGATACGGCCGGCCCCCGGACGATTTTTCTGGAAGATATGGAGCGGTTTCTGCGCCATCCGGCCCGGTTCTTCCTGGAGCAGGGGCCGGGCATCCGCTTTGAAAAACCGGACGGCCCGCCCGGGGACCGGGAACCCTTTTCCCTTGATCCGCTGGATACCTGGCGCCTGGGCGATGCCCTGGTGCGCTCCCTCCTGGCCTCGGATTTCACGGAAGAAAGGGCGGAGGCCATCCAGTCCTTTCGTTTCCGATATCACCGGGCCGCCGGCGATCTTCCCCACGGCGGGGCCGCCCGCTGCGAATGGGACATCCTGTGCGGCGGGGCCGGCGAACTGGTCGGGACGGTACTGCGGGAGCCGGGGGATTTCCCTCCCCCCGTGAGCGCGGACATTTCGCTGTCCCTTGACGGGTTTCACCTGCAGGGGACGGTATCGGGCATCCGGAACAACCGGCTGGTGCGCTGCCGGTTCGCCACAATAAAAGGAAAGGATCTGATCTCCGCCTGGCTGGGCCACCTGGCCCTGTGCGCCGCCGCCCGTCCGGATTATGCCGGGGCATTGGTGGCGGGGAAGATATCCGCCCGGCCCGGAATAAAAAAACTGCCGCCGGTTCCGGTGAACGAAGCGAAATCTTATCTTACGACCCTGGCAGCCCTTTTTGAACAGGGGCCCCGTCGTCCTGTGCCCCTGTTTCCCGAAACCTGCCTTGCCTATGCCGAGGCCCGTTTCCTGAAAGAGAAACCGGCATCCGAGGCCCTGCCGGCCGCCCGCTCCGTCTGGGACGGGGGCTGGAAAAAGGATGGCGAGAGCGCGGAAGTGCATAATTTCCGCTGCTTTGGCGAAAGCGATCCTTTGGGTGATGAATTTCTGGCCCTGTGCGAGGCCGTATACCGCCCCTTATGCCAATGCCTGACCGCCGGAGAAGCATCATGAATCATCCGCCTGTTTTTGATCTGCTCCATTCTCCCCTGGACGGCCGCATCCTCATCGAAGCCAGCGCGGGAACAGGAAAAACCTATACCATCGCGGGCCTGTATCTGCGCCTGGTGATTGAGGCGGATCTCGGGATTGAGGAAATCCTGGTGGTCACCTTTACCGAAGCGGCCACGGCCGAGCTGAAAGACCGCATCCGCCGGCGGCTGCAAGACGCCGAGGCCGCCTTTGAACGGCCGGAGGCGCCGGTTGCCGATCCCTTTTTATCGCAGCTGCGGGACCGGATGCGCGAAACCGGCGCTGCCGGACAGATCGCCGCCCGCCTGCGGGAAGCCGCAGCCGGCTTTGACGAGGCCGCCATTTTCACCATCCATGGATTCTGCAACCGGATTCTCACGGAAAACGCCTTTGAATCGGGTGTGCTCTTTGACAGCAAGCTGGTGGCCGATGACAGGGATCTCGTGGAAGAAATGATGGCCGATCTCTGGCGCAAAAGAATTCACGGGGCGGATATGGCCGAAGTCCGGGCATTATACCCGGCCCTGAACCCGGAAAAACTCCATGATCTGGCCAGAAAGCGCCCCTCCCGTCCGGATATTCGCATTACGCCGGAAGCGCCGGAATCTTCCGGCGTTTCCCTGGCGGATCTCGAAAAGGAAGTATTGGCGGCCCATAAAGACCTGCGGCGGGAATGGCGGCAGCACCGCGATGAGATTACCGCCCTTCTGGAATCCAGTGAGACGCTGAACAGGAAAAAGTACAACCAGAAAAGCCTGCCGGGATGGTTCGCCGGAATGGACCGGTTTCTGGGACCGGGCGGCGATCCCCTTTCCCCGGTTGATCAATTCGCCAAATTTACGGCATCCGCCCTGGCCGGGGGCACGAAAAAGAACCAGGTACCTCCGGCGCATCCGTTTTTCGGCCTTGCCGACGCCTATGCCGCCGCCCATGATGCGCTGATATCGGCCCGGTCCGGCATCCTGCTGGAGCTGCGTCACGCGGCGCTGCGCGCCATTCCGGATGAACTGCCCCGGCGCAAACAGGAGGCGGGCCTTCATTCCTATGACGATATGCTCACCCGCCTGTACCTGGCCCTGACCGGACCGGGCGGCGTCCGGCTGGCCGCCGCCATCCGGAAGCGGTATGCCGCATCCCTGATTGATGAATTCCAGGATACGGACGCGGTGCAGTATGAAATTTTCCGCCGGATTTTCACCCAGGACAGCCGGCTTTTTCTGATTGGCGATCCCAAGCAGGCCATTTACGCTTTTCGCGGCGCCGATATTTTCACCTATCTGAAAGCCCGGAAAGAAACGGATCATGCCTTTACCCTGGATCGCAACTGGCGCAGCGAACCGGCTCTGGTTCACGGGATCAACGCTCTTTTCTCATCAAGCCGCCGGCCCTTTCTGCGGGAAGATATCCCCTTTTATCCGGTCCGGCCCCCGGATGGCAAATGGGAGGAAGGAGCGCCCCGCCTGACCCTGGATGAGCGTCCCCTGGCCGGACTGCAGTTTCAGATCCTGCCGCCGCCGGAAAAAAAAATCTGGAACACGCCGCCGGCCCGCCAGGCCATACAGGAAGCCATGATTTCCCGGATCGCGGACATGGTCTGGGCCGGAAATTCGGGACGCCTGCGTATCGGGACAACGGGTGTCCGGCCGGGGGATATGGCCGTTCTGGTACGCAGCCGCCGGCAGGGACGGGATATCCAGCGGTCCCTTTCCCGCGCAGGCGTACCGGCGGTGATGCAGGCTGCCGGGGATATTTTTCAGAGCCGGGAGGCCCAGGAGCTGCCGCGCATTCTGGCGGCGGTGGAACAGCCGGGGCAGGGGAGCCGGATAAAAGCAGCCCTGGCCACGGACCTGATGGGATGGACGGCGGGAGAGCTTTCGTCCTTGTTTCACGACCTTCCCGCTGGCCCGGAAAACGGCATCCCTGAAAATCATCTCTCCAAAAAAGACGCGGATGCCGTATCCGAATTATTTTTTTCCCTTTCCCGCCGGTGGCGGCGTGAAGGCGTTTTGTCCATGATCTGGGAATTGATGGAAGCCGGGGATATTCCGGCGCATCTGATGCGCTTTCCCGATGGAGAGCGGCGTCTCACCAATTTTTCACACCTGGCGGAACTGCTCCACCAGGCGGAAACAGAATCCCGGCGGGGGCCATCGGCTCTGATCAAATGGTTTGAGGAGCGACGCAGCGGCCATCTCCGGCGGGAAGAGCATCCTCTCCGGCTGGAAAGCGATGAGAACGCCGTCAAAATCCTGACCATGCATATCAGCAAGGGGCTGGAATATCCCATTGTATTCTGTCCGTTTTCCTGGGGCGGCGGAAGTTCCGGCAAACCGGACGCCGCTGTCTGCCATGATCCGGACAATGATTTTCTGCCGGTCATGGATCTGGGATCCGGGGACTGGAACCGGCACGATGAATTGAAAAACAGCGAGATCCTGGCCGAAAATCTCCGCCTGCTGTATGTGGCCCTGACACGGGCCAAACATTTGTGCGTGGTGTACTGGGGAAAAATAAAGGAACAGACGCCGTCATCCCTTACCAGCCTTCTGTTCATGCCGGAAGACGCAGACTGGAGCCGGCTCATGTCCGAGGTGAAGGCGGCGGCAAAAGGGGTGGATCATGACAGGCTGCTCACCCGGCTGATGGAGATCGCCGCCTGCGGGCGCGAAAAATTCCCCGGGGGGACGCTTGAAGTGTCTGAGATGGGGACAGGGAAGATCGACCAGGGACTCACGGGCTGCGGGGAGTGCGCGGTGCAGCGGGGGGAGGCTTCCGTTCCCGGGGGACCGATGGAAGACCTGGTGCTGCCGGAATGCCGCATCAACCCGGTTCCGGCCTTTCGGGTGACCAGTTTTTCCGGCCTGACGCGGAAGGCGGATACACGGGCGCGCGGCGGCGCGGCGGAGAACGCGGCCGGAAACGGAACAGCCCCGGCTGCCGGCGCATCCGCCGCAGAGGATGCGGCAAAACGGAGCATCCTGGATTTTCCGCGCGGGGCCCGTCCCGGCTCCTGTCTGCATTATATTCTGGAACGGGTGGATTTTTGTGATCCCGGCGGCACGGCAGCGCGGGAAGCCGTCCGGTCCGGTCTGGCCCGGTACGGGTATGATCCGGAGGTCTGGGCGGATGCCGTCGGCCGGATGGTGGATGCGGCGGCCCATGCCGAAATCCGGGATGACGGCCGGGTCTTCCGGCTGGCCGATATTCCCGGGGAGGACCGGCTGTGCGAAATGCCCTTTTATTTTCCGGTCCGGGATCTGACGCCCGGAACGATTCGCGCCGCCTTCGGCGGGGAAGCGCCTCCCTCCCTGTCCGCGATGCTGAACCGGCTCGAATTCCCGGTGGTCAACGGCTATATTCAGGGATTTATTGATCTGGTTTTCCGGGCCGGAGACCGGTGGTATCTCATTGACTGGAAATCCAGTCATCTGGGCGGCCAGCCCGGGGATTACGCCGGCGTGCGGCTGGCGGAAGTCATGGCCGAACATTTTTATCCGCTGCAGGCGGCCATTTATCGCACGGCCCTGATCCGGTATGTGAAGCGGCGCTCGCCCTCCCTTTCCGAAGATTCCGTCGGTCCGGCCCTGTATGTTTTTTTACGCGGAATCTCCGCGACGCGGCCGCCGGCGGGCTGGTTCCCGTGCTACGGTCGCCTGGATCCGGAATGACGGAGACCCCTTTGTATTCCCTTCCGGGCAGGGAAATCGTATCTACCCGGAGAATTTTGATGATATCCGGATTTGTAACCGCATATCAGTCCGATTGTTTTTTCTCATTTATTTTAACAACATCACGAACTATATCCAGATCTTTATCGTCCCTGACCTCCCAGCCCGAATAGCGGAATCCCGGCGCATTCACCACCTCATCGGGCACATCCGTTAAAAGGGCCGCTTTCAGTTTTTTCATCAGCACGGCGTTTTGAAATACGGGCGCCGACACGGCCACCTGGGCAAGAGGAATCGGCCCGACCCTTACGATTTTCCTGAATATGTTGCCGTGTTTTTTTTCCGCCTCCCACAGATTCACATCCCATGTCGCTCCCCCGTCAATGAGATTATCCGCATCCGGTTGCCATGCGGCGATGGCATCCGTCAGGCCGGGATGGGTTTTCGTGAACCGGATTTCACTGAAATATGTGTCGGGATCAATATTGTCTCTGTGAAAAAAAGCCATGGGATACATGTAGCCCGAAGAAGACTTCCGGTTTGTGAATCCCCATTTTTCCCCTTTTAAATAGGAAAGCGCCTTATATTCTGAATCTTTGTTCACGATAAAATACCCGTAATAAAATGATCTTTTTTTACCGCCCTTCTCTTGGATGCAGGTTGCGATATAATGAATCTTATCCGGGTATTTCTTTTTTGTTTTGATGTATAATACAGGTCCGAACCAGCCCATTGAAATCCTGCCGGATGTGACGCCCTGCGCCACGTCGTCAAATGTTTTCGGAGATATTATTTTAACGGGCGTCTCAAGGGATCTGCTCAGGTAATTTTCAAAAGGGGCCACTGCTTTCCTGAATTTTTCATGTTCCGCCCCGGGATGCATGGCGACAACAAATGTATCATCTGCAAAAGATTCCGAATAAACCGTGAAAGAGATGCACAAAACCGCCATTGCGATTCTGATAGTGGATACCACCTTCATAACGCCTCCTTTTTTAAAAAATATTAATAAATTGAATTATATATAAAAAGGGATTCCCTTTTTTTCTGGAAATAAAAAGTGCCGCAATGCGGATGCGGCGGATTATTTTACGAATAAACGCTGTGTTGAACGCGAGGTTCCCGTCAATTCCTGGAGTTCCTGAACAAACATCCGCATCCGGGCCGCTATATGAGACATTTTTTCCGATACGGCTGAAAACGCCTGCACTTCATCGGTATGCTGGCTGATCCTCCGGTCAACCTGTGAGATTTCTGACGTTATCCGGTTGATCGTCGCGGACTGCTTTTCCGATGAACCCATAATCCTGTCCATCATCTCCATTATTCTTTCAACGGCCCCGTACACTTCCGAATGACTTGCGCTGGCTTTTTCAAAAATGACCGTGCTTTTGTTGATTTTATCCATATTCCCTTTAATCAGGGCATCCGTGCTCCGGACCGCCTCACTTGAACGCCCCGCCAGGTTCCTGACCTCCTGCGCGACGACCGCAAAGCCGGCGCCGGCCTTCCCTGCCCTGGCCGCCTCCACAGCCGCATTGAGCGCAAGCAGGTTCGTCTGAAAGGCGATTTCCTCAATGGATTTGATGATGGCGGAAATTTCACGGCTTGAAGCGGAGATCTCATTCACGGATGCTTCCAGATCCTCCATTGTCGCCGTTGCGTTTTCAACAGATTCAATAGCGTCTTTCACCCGGTCGTTGACCAGGGCGGTGTCCGCAACATTCTGATGGGTTACGGAACCGATCTGTCCGAGTGAGGAAGATGTTTCTTCAATGGATGCAGCCTGACTCCGGGCATTTTGAAAAAGAGAGCGGGATGAATGCGAAACATGACCTGACGCGGCAACGATCTCTTCAAAACTGTCTGCCAGTCCGAGGATAACCCGCTTCAGGGGTCTTGCAATGGACATGGAAACCTTTGCAGCAATCACTATTGAAAGCAGCGCCAGGCCCAGACTCCACAGGAAGAGATGCCATCTCGCCTTGTTCCGTTGTGCCAGGCTTTTTTCCCGGTAATCGGCCACATGATGATCGGCACGGACAAAAGCGATGTTTGAAATAACGGATATAGATTGAAAAAGCCTGGCTCCCTGCCCTGTATTCAGCAGTTCAAACGCTTCTTCTTTCATAAATGCGCTGCTCTGCTCCATCACCCGGCCGGCGAGCTTCAGGATTTCGCTCAGATGGACTGAAACGGTATTCATCAGATCCTGATCCGATATGCCGGAATAATCCTGTTCCTCATGATTGATGTTTTCTCCGTGTTCCCGTTCCGTTTTACGAATATCGGAGCGGGCCGGATTTTTTATTCCGAGCTGATCTGCAATCTCCTGTACATCCGCAATACAGTTTTGTATATTCTTTTCTATTTTCAAAATCTTATCCAGATCATTCTCGGCAGTATGAAGTGCAAGAAGCTCTTTTATTTCACCGGTCTTTATTTTAAAATAAGCCCATTTTTTCAATGGAATAACCGCCTCCGAGTAGGCGTTGTCAAAATACCCGCCCAGGGATTCGATCTGTATCATGGCATATACGGATATTCCCAAAATCATAAAAACAATAACGGAAAAACCCGAATGGATTTTGAAAAATAATGTGCGGCTGTGTTTATGATTCATTTTATAGCTTTCAATGTCATCGACTTTAAAACAGCTTGTAAAGATTGATGCGAAACCCTGTAAGATTTCTGGTAAAATCTGTCATGAGATTTTTCCTTTATCACTGCCGGGTTTTGTGCAATATAACAAACCCAGAGAGAATTGCCACAGTTTTGTGCAAAGGCCAAATAGTCACAAATGAAAGGTTATTTTATGACTGAAATGCCCGCCCCCGTCCCCCCGGCGGAATCCCTTGCCGGCCGTGTTGCCCTGGTGCCGGGCGCCATCCGGGGCATTGGTCTGGAGATCGCCCTGCTGCTGGCCCGGGAGGGCTGCCGCCTGGTCCTGAACTATCACGACTGGGAAGAGGATCTGCCGGCCATGAAAGAGCGCCTGGCTGCAGTGTCCGCGGAATACCTGCTCTTCAAGACGGATCTGCGGGATACCGATGCCGCCGCGAAAATGGTGGCGCGGGGCGCCGCCCATTTCGACAGGCTGGATATTCTCGTCAATAATATAGAGCGGGGCGGAATGCCCGTTGTCCACGGAGCCTATGTGCCGGAGCAGTGGGATCTGGAGCAGGAGACCACCCTGCGGGCCAAACAATGGATATTCACTGCGGCCCTGCCTTTTCTGAAAGCCTCCGGAAACGGAAATGTCATCAATATTTCCAGTATTTCCGGAGAAATCGGACGCTTGGGACCGGCCTCCCTGCTGTTTAATGAAGGCTATAGCGCGGCCAACCGGGGCATCCGCCTTCTGACGGAAACCTGGGCCCGTCTCGGGGCTCCGGATGTCCGGGGGGACGAAGCGGCCCGGGCCGCCCGCTTTCTGCTGACGGATGCGCTGTATATGACCGGCGCGTTACTCCGGCTGGACGGAGGCTGTCTTCTGGGCGGAGAACCGGTGCATCCCCTGCCCGAGGGCGTGGTGTGATCCGCATGGAAAACCTCTCTCATGTACTATCTTCTTCTCGGTATTACCTGCTCTGTCTGCAATCTGATTTTTTTCAAATACCTGGGGAAAAAAGGAATCGGTCTTGCCGTGGCCGTTCCCTTCAGTTATCTGGTCTCGGTGATGACTGGCGCCGTTTTTTTCAATGGCGCCACGCCGGAAGGCATGGCCGGTTTTTCTTCCTGGGCGCTTCCGGCGGTGTGCCATGGCATCCTGCTGATTTCCGGTTTCAGCCTGCTGGCCCTGACGGTGCGGCATATCGGTGTGGTGGAAGGGGCTCTGGCCAGCCGGCTGGCGGTGATCATGCCCGTGGTATGGGCCGTGACCGTGTATGGAGAAGGGACGGGGGCGGATAAATTTTCCGGCGTGGGCCTGGCCATTGCCGCGCTGTATCTGATCACCGCCGGTTCTTCTCTAAAGCGATCCTGTCCGTCCGGCGTCCGCCCGCACTCTTCCCGGCTCCTGCTTCCGGCGGGACTGTTTCTGGCCTCCGGCGCCCATATGATCTACCTGAAATGGGTCCAAGCGCACTTTCTGACCGACGGCGCCTTCCACGGTTATATCCTGACCGCCTTTGCCGCCGCCCTTCTGACGGGTCTGGCGGCCCTGGCGCTCCGGTCCGATCTGCGTCCGGACCGCATCCGCCCGCTGGATTTCACGGGCGGTGCGGCCCTGGGACTGGTGAATTACGGCGCGGTCATGTTCCCCCTGCCCGTCCTGGCCCAGCCCGGATGGGAGGCTTCCGTCGTTTTTCCCACCATCAGTGTTTCCGTCGTGGCCGTCGGGACCGTTCTGGGGCGCGTTCTTTTCCGGGAAGCGCTTCCGGTGGCCAAGATCATGGGCATCATCCTGGGGGCTGGGGCCATCCTGCTTCTGAATTGACGCTGTTATTTCCCTTGATTATACTGGTCTCGTTTCATCATTTTTCCCGGACGGATCATGAACGAAAACCCCATACGGATTCCTTCCCGCAACCATTGTTACCGGCTTATGAGGGAAATGGGAATGCTGGAGCATATCGCAGCCCATTCCCTGATGGTATGCATGGTCTCGCTGAAACTGGCCGAGGGGATTATCGGCAGGGGAGTACCGCTGAGCCGGGCCTTGATCCGGGCCGGGGCCATTCTCCACGATATCACCAAAACCCGCAGCTTCAAGACCGGCGAACACCATGGGGACACGGGCGGCGTTCTGCTGGAAGAACTCGGATTTCCGGAGGTGGGGGATATCATCCGCCAGCATGTACGGCTGGAAGGCGTATCATCTCCCGATATCATCACGGAAGCGGAAATCGTGCATTACGCGGACAAACGGGTACTGCACGATCATGTGGTGGGACTGGATGAACGGATGCGCTATATCATCGGCCGATACGCCCGTACCGAGGAGCACGTCCGCATTCTCACCGGGATCTGGAACCAGACACGGACGCTGGAAGAAAAAATTTTCCACCACCAGGCGTTTGGACCGGAAGAACTGGCATCCCGGATTTCCAGGGAAGAATTTGCCGCAGAACGTGAAATTCTGATGGAAATCTTTCACGGCGAATAAGAGTGCGCAAATCCAGCGCAAGGAGAAAAGACATCATCATGAAATCATTTAGAATTTTCTTAATATTAATAATCTTACTTATTAGTTGTTTTGTCTTAACAAATTGTGGTTCTATGAGAACGCAACACTACAGTAGCAGTGCAGTAGAATATTTATATCCCGACCAAAATGATTATATTGAGACGCCAACTATTCCAAGACTTGCCTTACCGTTAAAAGTTGGCATTGCTTTTGTCCCAGAGTCTACGGCAGGGAATCAGACTCTTACAGAAAGAGATAAAATGGAGTTGATGAATGTGGTTAGCAAAAACTTCAAGAAATATGATTTTGTAAAATCAATAGATATAATTCCATCAGCCTACCTCAGAAAAAAAGGAAGTTTTGCAAACTTAGACCAAATTCGTACAATGTACGGTGTTGACGTCATTGCTCTTTTATCCTACGACCAGACCCAATTCACTGATAAAGGTTTAGCTTCAATCACATATTGGACACTTATTGGGGCTTACATCATTCCCGGAGAAAAAAACGATACGCACACAATGGTGGATGCATCTCTTTATGATATTCAAAGCCGAAAAATGTTGTTCCGCGCTCCCGGCATTAGCCACATCAAAAGTAAAGCTACCCCAATCAACCTTTCTGAACAGCGACGTATAGATAGCTCAGAAAGTTTTAAAGAGGCAAGCAAAGACCTCATTACAAACCTTGAACTCCAACTTGAGTTATTCAAGGAGAAAGTTAAGGAATTTCCCGAGGAATATCAAATAGTTCACAAACCTGGATATACAGGCGGTGGCAGCCTTGATGGTTCTTTCTTTATTTTCTTCGGTTTTCTGTGTGGATACTGGCTATGGATGAAAAGAAACAAAAAGGCGTAACTGTTTGCTTCCCGATAATTACATTCATTATCATTTTGGCAAGCCTGCTATCGAGTATTTTCCCTGAGCTGGAATCTGCTTTCATTTTTGACCGCAGCGCCCTTATTCGTGGTGAATTTTGGCGTATTTTTACTTGTCATTTTGTACATTTTTCGAACACTCACCTGACATACAATCTGATTACGTTCGGCATTGCAGGGTATGTATTTGAGAAAAAGAACTATTCATATTTTTTCCTGCTTCTTCTTTGTCTGGCTTTTAGCATAAGTATATCATTATTAACTCTTAAACCGAATATGAGATACTATGGAGGTTTGTCAGGAGTAGTATGTGGCGTTCTATATTATTGTGCGCTAATGGGCATCAAAGAAACACGACCATGGCAAACAATATGCTTTCTGACAGTACTTTTTCTCCCAATTAAAATTGCAGTAGAAATTTACAATAGTGCATCTGTGTTACCATACTTTGGGAATCAATCATTTATTCCCATGCAGACGAGTCATATCGCTGGTTGTTTGGCAGCTGTATCGTTCTATTTTTCTGCGCAAAAAAGAGATAAAGATCTGGCAAGCCAATTAAAGCAAACCGCAAATGATCCGGTCCCTGGGGGGAGTTCATTGCATTAAAGAAATAGCTTGAAAGGTGTTTGAAAGAAACTTATTAAAGGATTCAGATGGACTATGAAATCAATATATTATCATTATATGCTAGCTGCTGTCTGATATGTTAGCTGCTGTCTGTTTGTTTATTGTATCGGCTTGCATGCCACTTAAACAAACCGAAATTATTTCAAGAAGTTCTGATGTATCAGGGACTTATGCGGCCCCTGCACATGTCCCCCTATTGCTGCAAGGCTTCCTTCTCCGTCACGGATATCCATCACGTCCACCGTCCGCAGGCTGTTTTTCCATTCATCCGGGCCGTCCAGCAGAACGCTCAGGTATTCATCGGATACGCCGCGCAAAAGCCCGGAGTGCGCATCCCGCCGGTGTTCGATCAGCACGCGGACCCGCTGCCCGGCCCGGCCTTCGTAAAACCGGCGGCGGAACACCCGTCCCATGGAGCGGATTTCGGCGGCGCGGCGGGCCGCCGCCTCAGGCGGAGCCGCATCCGGCATATCCGCTGCCGGGGTGCCGGCGCGGGGAGAATAGGGAAAGACGTGGAGATAATCAGGGCCCGCCGCTGCCAGGGTCTCGCGGGTGCGCCGAAAGGCGGATTCATCCTCGCCGGGCAGCCCGACCAGCACGTCCGCGCCAATGGCGGCATGAGGAAAGCGGGACCGCACGGCGGCAGCCCGGTCCAAAAAATCTTCCCGCGTGCCGGTGCGGTTCATGCGGCGCAAGACGGCATTGTCCCCGCTTTGGAGCGGCAGGTGAAAATGCGGGCAGATCCGGTCCCCGGCGGCGGCAATATCCAGGATGCGGTCCGATAATTCCACCGGCTCAATGGAACTGATGCGGATGCGCGGCATCCGGGTTTCGGACAGGATACGCTCCAGCAGACCGGCAAAATCCATTTTTCCCGGTGTTTTTTCCCTCTCAAAATCGAGGCCGTAGCGGCCCACATGGATGCCGGTCAGCACCACTTCCTTGAATCCCGCGTCCGAGAGCCGGTTGATTTCGCGGACCACCAGTCCCGGGGGCAGGGAACGGCTCCGGCCCCGGGCATGGGGCACGATGCAGTAGGCGCAGAAGGCGTTGCATCCGTCCTGGATTTTCAGAAAGGGGCGGGTGCGCGGGCCGTATCCTGTGGCGGGCATGAGCTGGAACCTGACCGCCTCGGTCAGATCCGAATAATGGCGCTCGGTCATCCCGGAACCGGACCTGGCGCCAGACGGCAGAGAGGCATCCCGGACCAGGCGGGCCTCCACGAGATCCGGGATGCGGTGCTTATGGCCGTGTCCCACCACCATGTCCACCCCCCTGATGGAAGCCGGCGCATGGGGTTCGGTCTGGGCGTAACATCCCGTGACCACGATGAGAGATTCCGGATATTCCCGCACCATGCGCCGCGCGGCCTGGCGGGACTGCATGGAGGCCCGGTGCGTCACGGTGCAGGTATTGAGAATGCACAGGTCCGCCGGACCGTCCGCTCCGGGGTTCATGATCCGGACCCAGCCCCGGCGCTCCAGCTCGCGGGCAATGCCGTCGGATTCGCATTGATTGACCTTGCAGCCCAGGGTGCGGATCAGAAATTTCATGGTGTTTCGTCCCCGGCATCCGCCGTTTCGGGGACACCGCCGGCAATCAGGCCGCCGCCCAGAACCCGGTCTCCCTGGTACCAGACCGCGCCCTGACCCGGCGTGACCGCCTTGAGCGGGGTGGAAAAGCGCAGGCGGACATCCCCGCCGGCCTCCCCGTGCAAAAGAGCGGGAACGGCGGCCTGGCGATAGCGTATCTTCACCCGTACCTCCAGCGGGTCCGCAGGCGGGGGAACCAGCCAGTTGACATCGCCGACACGGCATTCCGACTGGAAAAGTTCGTCGGCGAATCCCACCACCAGCCGGTTGCCGGGCATATCCAGGGAAAGGACGTAATATGGCTCCGAGGCCGGGATATTGATCCCTTTCCGCTGCCCCACAGTAAAGAGGTGCAGCCCCGGATGCGTGCCGATCTTCCGCCCGGCGCCGTCCGTGATCGGACCGGGACGCGGCGGCAGCCCGCCTTCCGTTTCCAGGAACTCATGATACCGGCCCCGGATAAAGCAGATATCCTGGCTTTCCCCGGCGTGCAGAGGACGAAGTCCCCGCGCCGCCGCCATCCGGAGTACTTTTTCCTTCCGCAGTCCGCCCAGGGGAAACCGGGCCCATGCCAGCCGGTCCGGCGGAATCAGGGCCAGGAAATAGGACTGATCCCTGGTTTTATCAGCTCCGGCCCACAGTTCCGGAAATCCGCCGGCGGACTGGCGGATACGGGCGTAATGCCCGGTGGCCAGGGCGGCGGCGCCCCGGTCCCGGGCTGCTTTCAGCAGGGCTCCGAATTTGATGGCGGGATTGCAGATCAGGCAGGGATTGGGCGTGCGGGCCGCCGCGTATTCCCGGATGAACCGGGAGACCACCTCCCGCCGGAACCGGGCGGACAGATCCACGGTTTCCACCGGCATGCCGAGGCGGTCCGAGAGGACTGCGATATCCCCTTCTGTCAGATCAGTGCAGCCGGCATGGCCGATGTGAAAATGAATGCCGAAAACAGGGACGCCCGATTCCCGCAGAAGGCGGGCGGCCATCATGGAATCAATGCCGCCGCTGACGGCGACGGCGACGGACCGCCCGGTCATCAGGGGGCCGACAGCGGCGGTTCGTCAAAAAAGAGTTCGTCTGAGGGACGCACTTTCATAACCCGGATGGGGCAGGCCGTGATGCACAGTTTGCAGACGCTGTATTTTTCCTGGTCGAAGATGACGCTCATATCCGGTATTTCACCCCTGCTTTGAAATGCTTGCGTTCTCCGGAAATTTCCAGCACCATCATTATCCTCTGCGGGGCTGCCGCAACGCTCACCGCTGCTGAAATGCGCAGTGTATCTGAAACAGGATATACAAAATTTGTATAATATGTATATTCCGTTTTGGTGTCAATTATTTCTCAGGTGTTTTTCAGGGCTTGCATCCGGCGGCCGGGCATATTATCTTGAATGATCATTTTTCAGGTAATAAAATATTTTTCTGAGTCAGAAAGACAAGACACCCGTCAACCGCCTATGTTTCGCTTTTCCGACCCCCTTTTTTTCCTGCTTTTCCTTCTGCCGCCCCTGCTCCTGTGGCTGGGCCGGCGCCAGCCGTCCATGGCGGCATCGTCACTGGAGCGGCGGGATTTGCCCGTTCCCCTGTCCCTGCGGCTGGCCCGGCTGCTGCCGGCCCTGAAGTACACGGCCCTGGTTCTCATGATCCTGGCCCTGGCCCGTCCCCAGTGGGGCGTACGCCGGACCGAGGTATTGACCGAGGGCATCAATATCATTCTGGCCGTGGACCTCTCCGAAAGCATGGCGGCCCTGGATTTCCGCCTGAACGGCAAAACCGTAAACCGGCTGACCGCTGTAAAGGACGTGGTGGAACGCTTTATCGAGAAAAGAAACGGCGACCGCATCGGCATGGTGGTATTCGGTGAGGCCGCCTATACCCAGATGCCCCTGACCCGCGATTATTCCGCTCTCGTGTCCATGCTTGATCAATTGCGGATCGGCATGGCCGGCCCCAGCACGGCCATCGGGGACGCCATTGGCATTTCCCTGAAACGGCTGGAAGATATCGCTTCCAGGTCCAATATCATCATCCTGCTGACGGATGGTCAGAGCAATTCCGGGGCCGTATCGCCCGAAGCGGCTCTTGAAGTGGCCAAAACCCGGAAGGTGAAAATCTACACGGTGGGCGTGGGCTCGCGGGGAATGGCCCTGGTGCCCCGTGCAGGGGTATTCGGCGGATACGCCAGACTCCGCGCCGATATCGACGAAAAAACCCTGAAGCATATCGCCCGGGAAACGGGCGGCCTGTATTTCCGGGCCGACAGCCTGAAAACCCTGGACGAAATTTACGCCACCATAGACAAAATGGAAAAAACCGATGTCAGGGTGCGCCATTTCGAAAATTTCACCGACTGGTACCCCTGGTTTCTCGCGCCGGCCCTGGCTTTTCTCTTTCTCTGGACCCTTCTCACCCATACCCGTTTTTTGAAGATCCCATGAAAATCACGCGCATTGACATGCTCTTTCTGATCTGGCTTCTGCCGGTTCTTGTCGGCATTTTTTATTATGGTGCCCGCCGGCGATCACGGATTCTGGCGGAATTCGGCGCCCCCCTTCCGCCGGGACAGGAGAAATGGACCGCCCGGCGGCGCCGCCTGCGGGCCGTCCTGATCTGCCTGTCGATGCTCTGCGGCATCCTGGCCCTTGCCGGTCCCCGGTACGGATATCAATGGGAAGAAATTTCCCGAAAGGGCGTGGACCTGGTGGTGGCTTTGGACTGCTCCCGCAGCATGATGACCGATGATATCCATCCCACCCGCCTGGAAAGGGCCAAGCGGGAAATCCATGACCTTCTCGCCATGATTGAGGGCGACCGCATCGGATTGGTGGCCTTTGCCGGCACCGCCTTTCTGCAATGCCCCCTGACCCTGGACCACGAATCCTTTCATTTATTCCTCCAGGCCCTGACCCCGGATTACCTGCCCGTTGGCGGCACGGACCTCTCCGCCGCTGTGGAAACGGCCATTTCGGCGTTCCCCGATGACAGCGCGGCGGACCGGGCCGTGATTCTCATCACCGACGGCGAACACACCGGAAAATCGGATCCCGCCGCCGCTGCGGAAAAAGCCGGAGACGCGGGCATCCGGATTTTCGGCATTGGTGTGGGCAGCAGGGAGGGCATGCCGGTTCCCGGAGCCGAAGGGGGCCTGAAAAAGGACAAAGACGGGCATATCGTGGTCAGCCGCCTGGACGAAGACCGGCTCAAGCGGATCTCGGTGCTCACGGGCGGTTCTTATGTGCGCTCCGTGAGCGGCGATATGGATCTGGATGCCATCTACCGGTCGCATATCCGGGAATTGAAAAAAACCACCCTTACCTCCGGAAAAAAACAGATCTGGGAGGACCGGTTTCAATGGCTTCTGCTTCCGGGCGTTTTCTTTCTTCTCCTGGAAATATTCCTGCCCCGGATGCCGAAAAAATCGGGGGAATTCACGGATCCGCTCCGCCGGACCCCGGGCGGCCGCGCTGTTTTTTCTTTTCTTCTCATTTTGGTGCTGGCCGCCGCACCGGCCCGCGCCGCCGCCGGCCTGAAAGAGGCCGCCGCCGCCTATGACGCTGGTGAATATGAAACCGCCCTCAAAGGTTTTATCAAGGCCCAGCTGGAAGATCCGGACAACCCGGATATCGGCTATAATATCGGCAATACCTATTACCGGCTCGGCCAATACACGGAAGCACGGCGCCAGTATGAATCCGTGCTGGGAGACGAACTGCGCCAGCCGCCCGCGCCCTCACCCGATCCGGCCGCGCCGGAAGCCGCTGCCCCGGAAAAACCGGGGCTCAAACCGGAAACAGCGTCCGGGCTCCCGGCAAAGCCGGACATGGAACAAAATGCGGATCCCCCCGCCGCCACGGATCTGGAAAAAAAGGCCCTGTTCAACCTGGGCAATACCTTTTTCCGTATGAACCGGCATGATGACGCCATCGCCCGGTACGAACAATTGCTGTCCATCACGCCTGACGATGAACAGGTGAAGAAAAATCTGGAATTCGTACGCATGGTCAAGAAGCAGACGCCGCCATCCGCTTCCTCCGATGAATCCGATTCCCCGGAAAAAAATGACGATCAGGAAAAAGGACAGCATCAACCGTCCGGCAGCCGGGAAAAAAAAGATGGCGGCAAAGGGGAGCCGCCGGACAAGCCGGACAAGGAAGATCAGACCGGCTCGAACCAGCCGGATCCCGGCCGGAATGGGGAACGGAACCCGGAAACAACGGGCGCGTCCGGAGAGGAAAACGGGTCCGGAGATGACCCGGAAACCGCATCCGGCCCCGGCGGCATGCCGGAAGAGCCGGAGGAAAATGACTCTCCGGGAGAAAACGGCCCGGATCCCCTGGCCGCCGCCAAAGAAGAGGGGGAAGGCGGCTCGGAAGAAGAGGAATCGCAAGACCGGGAAGCCCTGCCCCCCGGCCGGGTGCTCAACCGCCTGCGGGATATTCCCGGCGCGGCTCTGGTAAAACCGGAACTCCGGAAAAAGAAAGTGGAAAAGGACTGGTAGCCATATGGGATATCGGCGAAACTCCGAAAATATCAGCGGGAGCGGGCCTTATGTTCGTCCGTTCCCGATCACGGGCCATTTTGTACATTCCGTGCGTTTCCGTGCCCTGGCGGTCTTTTTCCTCCTGCTTTTCCCGATGGAATATCCCTGTTTTCCCGTCTGGGGGCTGCCGGGGGCCGGGTTATCCGCCGTTGGAGCGGGACCATTCAGCATCTCCCCGGCCCAGGCGGCCGCGCCATCGGTTTCGGCGTCCGTTGACCGGACGGATCTGATTCTCGGGGACAGTCTTCGCCTGACGGTGACCCTTTCCAATGGCGAGGGCGAGCCGGATATATCCGAACTGACGGATTTTGAGGTTCACGGACGCAGCACCAGCACCAGTATTCAGATCGTCAACGGGCGCATGACGCGCATCGCATCCTATATTTATATTTTATCGCCCCTGAAAGAAGGGGCTCTGACGATCCCGGCCCTGCCCGTGGAAACAGAGGGGCGGATCCTCCACACCCTGCCCATCCGGATCCGGGTGCGCCCGCCAGATGCCGCCGGCCCCGATCCGGATGATGGCTCCCCGCGCAGCCATTTGGCGTGGGTGGATGCTGACATCAGTGATGCGTCTCCCTTTGTGGGCGAGCAGATACGGTATACCTTCCGCCTGTTCCAGCAGGCGCGTATCGCCAACGCCCAGTACCGGGAACCGGATTTCACCAGTTTCACGGCGGCGCAGATCGGCAAACAGCGCGAAAAGGATGTCACAGTCCAGGGGCGCAATGTACACCTCATTGAAATTGTGTATAATCTCATTCCCATGAAATCCGGTCCCCTGACCATTGCGCCGGCCCGGCTGACCTGCGACGTGGAAAACCGGACGCCGCGCCGCCGGTCCCGGCGGAATTCTTTTGACCTCTTCGATAATTCATTTTTCAATCGCGGCCGGTTTGAACGCCGCTCCTTCCGCACGCCGGCCATATCCCTGGATGTCCGCCCCCTGCCGCCCCATGCCGGAAAGGAGACATTTTCCGGCATGGTGGGTGAATTCCATATCCTTGCCAAAACCGATACGGACACACCGGCCGCCGGGGATTCCGTGACCCTTTCCGTAACCGTGGAAGGCCGGGGCAATATTCCGGATGCCGGCCCGCCCGCCCTGGTTCTGCCCGACCGGTTCAATGTATACGAAGACGCCCCGGCCGAGGAGATCCAGCTGACCGATAACGGATACCAGGGGCGCAAAACCTTCCGATGGGCCCTGGTGCCCCTGCGGTCCGGCCGTGTGGTCCTGCCGGCCATCCCCCTGGTCTATTTTGATCCGGTTGCGGAAACCTATATCACGCGGCGCACGCCGGATATGACGCTGGCCGTGGGCGTGTCCCCGGAAGAACCCCCCGTCCAGGTCTTTTCCGGCGGCGCGGCCACTCCCTCCGGCCCGCAAAACGAGGTGGAACGGACCGGCAGCGATCTTCTGCCCCTGAAGGAAGCGCCAGATATCATGACATCGCGTCTGCCCATGGCACCCGCCTGGTTTCTGTTCCTGTTTTTTCTGCCATTTCTGCTTCCGGCGGCGGGCCTGCTCTGGAAAAAGCGCCGGGAAGGGGATCTGCGCCCGGCCCGGATCATGCGCAGACGGGCGGAACAGGCCCTGACCGATGCTTCCGGCGTGGGGGGAGATGATCCATCCGCTGTTTTGAAGCGCGCCGGACTGTGGAACCGCGCTTTGGCCGGCGCGATCTTCTCCCGCGCCAATGGGACGGGAGAAGAAGTGACGCCCGCCGATGCAGAGCGGATACTGACCGGGACAGGGGCGGCTGCGGAACTGGGCCGGGAAGTGAGCGCACTTCTGTCGGAACTGGACGGCATCCGCTTCGGCGGACTGGACGGGTCGGCGCCGGATCTCGAATCCCGCGTCACGGATCTGGTCCGGAGGATATTGGCTTTATGACGATTTTTTTCGCGAAACCGCTCCGCATTCTGCCGCCGCTCCTGCTGCTGGCGGCCGCCTGCCTCGCACCCGCTCTTTCCCGGGCGGAAAACGCGGCGCCATCCGCCGGGAAAATGTATATGAACGCCCTGGCAGCCTGGCACCGGGGGGAATATAAAGCGGCAGCGCTGTCGTTCCAGACTGTGGCCGAAAATGGCGTGGTCAATGGGGATCTGTACTATAATATCGGCAATGCCTGGCTGCGGGCCGGGGAGACCGGCCGGGCCATTTACTGGTATGAACGGGCAAAACTGCTGATCGGCAATGATCCGGACCTGAATTTCAACCTGGCCCATGCCCAGGGGCTGCGCAAAGACGCTCCGGCGCCCGGTCCCTCCGCCCTGATCCGGGTGCTGCTGTTCTGGAAAACCTGTCTGTCGCCGCCGGTTCTGCGGGCCCTGACCCTTTTCGCCTCTTTTCTGTGCGCCGTGCTGCTCACCCTGGCCATCCTGAAAAATCGTTCCCGGCGGTCTGCGGGCATCATTGCCTCCGGGCTGGCGGCCCTGCTCCTGATGCTCACGGTCATGATGCAGTATCGGGAACAGACCGCCGGGCTTCAGGGAATCGTGCTGCCGTCCGAAATTTCCGTGCGTTCCGGGTTCGGATCAGCGTCCACGGAACTCTTCCGTCTCCACGCCGGCACCAGGGTGGCCGTATTGGAAACACGCGAAGGGCATGTAAAAATCCGCTATTCCGAAGACAAAATCGGCTGGATCCCAGGGCATGATATCGGCCGTATCCGCCGTTGAGCGTCATCCGGCGAATGCCCACATCAATAATGGTTCAGGATGGTTCGCCGTAGAGTTCGATTGTTTTAATTGTACTGACCGCCCCAATCTGCCTGCCATCATCAATGAAAACGGGGTGCAGTACGTCACCTTTGCCTGTTCAGCTCATCCGCCAGGTCTTTCACAAACGCAGTTAATAAAATCAATATATTGCTGCTTTAAATAAAAACTAGTAAAAAAGGAGGGGAAGAATGCAAAAACTGGTATTGATCCGACACGGCCAGAGCCAGTGGAATCTGGAAAACCGCTTTACCGGATGGGTGGACGTGGGCCTGACGGCACAGGGTGCCCAGGAAGCCCTGGACGCCGGAAAGGCACTGAAAAAAGGCGGCTATGTCTTTGACGTGGCCTATACCTCGGTCTTAAAACGTGCCATCAAGACCTTGTGGATCGTCCTGGAAGAAATGGACGCCATGTGGATTCCGGTCCATCGAACCTGGCGGCTCAATGAACGCCATTACGGCGCCTTGCAGGGCCTGAACAAGGCGGAAACCGCGGAAAAGCACGGCATGGACCAGGTGAAAATCTGGCGGAGAAGCTATGATACCCCGCCCCCGGCCCTGACCGAGGACGATGAGCGGTATCCGGGAAATGATCCGCGCTATGCCTCCCTGTCAAAAGACGAACTGCCCCTGCACGAATGCCTCAAGGACACGGTGGAACGTTTTCTGCCCTATTGGCACGAGACTGTGGCCCCGACCGTCCGGGAGGGAAAGCGGGTTCTTATCGTGGCCCACGGCAACAGCCTGCGGGCCCTGGTGAAATACCTGGACGGCATGTCCGGGGAGGACATCCTGAATTATAATATTCCCACCGGGATCCCCCTGGTCTACGAACTGGACGACGACCTCAACCCCCTGAAAAAATACTTCATCGGTGATCCTGAAACCGTGCGCAAGGCGACGGAAGCCGTGGCCAATCAGTTGAAGGGAACAAAATAAGGAATGGATATCGTTATTTCCGATTCAACGGGGAAAGATACCGTCAGGCCGGGAAACAGCCGGAAAAACCGGACGCCAGGGGTATCCGGAACGAACCTGGTGCGCCTTGTCTTCCTTGCATCCCTTTTTTTCCTGCCTGCGGCCGCTTCCGGGGATATCTATAAATATGTGGACGAACATGGAGTGGTCCATTTCACCAATGTGCCCACTTCCAGCCGGTATTCCCTGTTCATACCCAGCGTTCCCAGGATGGGCGGATTTATGGATGTAAACAAATACGATTACCAAATCGCCCTGGCCGCCAGAATGTACAAGCTGCCTTTTTCCCTGATCAAGGCGGTGATCGCCACGGAATCCGCGTTCAATCCCCGGGCCGTGTCCCGGAAAGGGGCCCGGGGACTGATGCAGCTCATGCCCGAAACCGCAAAAAGGCTGAATGTCTATGATAGCTTCAATCCCATGCAGAATATCATGGGCGGCTCACGGTATCTGAAAATGATGCTGGACCGCTTCAAGGGCCAGACACCCCTGGCCCTTGCGGGATATAATGCCGGCCCCAATGCCGTGGAAAAATATAATGGAATTCCGCCATATAAGGAAACCCAGGGATATGTGAAAAAGGTGCTGGCAGCGTACCGGCATCTGAAAAACAAAAATCTCCGGCAAAACAAGGACGATACGGAAAAATAACCGCCGCCCCTTTATGCCCGCCGCCCGGAAGGAGATGACGGAGAGCCCGCCTCGAAATAGCCTTCCAGCACGAATGCCGCCGCATCCACCGCCAGATCGCGGGGAGACGCGGTATCCGGTAACCGGCCGGTCCGGAGTTGATCCTCCCGCGTCGGATTTCCTTCCGGCGTCCCCTTCTTCATTCGATCCCATTGCCGGGACAGATATTGGCTCAGCAAGTCTTCCGGTATCCGCGTGTTGAGATTTTCCCACAGCCTTTCCACGGATTTCCGCACCTCCGCCGCGCCCAGATAATACCGGCATCGATCGGAATAGCTGAAAAAAAGCCGGCGGTCGGGCGCATCTGCCGGGAAATAGGCTTTCCAGTGACGCGGATCTTCCCGCATGATCCGCAAAAGTGTTTCCCGGAACCGGGAGGGCCGCTCCGGCGCCAGTTCCCGCTCTATCAGTTCCAGTCCGAAAATTCCTTCCCGCAAGGCGAAACTCAGCCAGGGACCGACCTTCAGGATATAAAAATGATGGGCCGCCATGGCTTTCAGTTCCGGGACCGCCTGGTAATCCGTGGAATGGGCCTCAAAGACCATGCCGCTTTGCCTGCGGATAAACGCGGCCAGATCCGGCGTGGGCCTGTACGGGATCACGCCGCCATCCCCGAATTTCACCCCGGCCTCCACCACCAGCCCCACCACCCGGTCCAGCACATCCTCCAGTCCGTTTCGGCGAAAGACCTCCTGAAATACGTCCAGGGTGCGGGCCGCGTCCCCGGGCCGCGTAGGCTGGGTGCGCTTTCCTGCCGAAAAATCAGCAGTTCCCGCTGACGCGGAATCCGTCATTTCCTCCGGCATGAAATCCGCCATTCCTCCCGGGGTCGGTACTTCCGTGCCGATAATGTACAGGGGCGGCGGGCCGCCGGATGCCGCCTTTTCACAGGCCGCCGCCATTTGCGCTGACCGCCGGGCCGTGATCTCGTCCGGCGGAGGAGCGGGATCATCCGCGCACACGAAAGAGGTGTCCAGGTGGATTTTCCGGTATCCGGACCTGACGTAATCTGACGCCATAAGGCACGCTTCGTCCATGGCGGCGGCAGCGGGCAGGCGTCCGCCAAAATTGGGCCCCAGGTGGTCCCCGCCCAGAAGCAGGCGGTCCGGCGGAAAGCCTTCTTCCTCCGCCACCCGGTGAACGGCCCGGACAAAATCCGATGGCGTCATGCCCGTGTATCCGCCCCGCCGGTTCACCTGATTGGAAGTGGACTCAATCAGGGCGAAGCGCTCATACCGCAGGGCCGTGCGGAACAGCGCCCGCCAGGCATCCGGATGGGCCGAGCATACGGACGCCACTGCGTTTCCCCCCCCGGATCGGTTGGCCCGCAGCCCGGCCAGAAAGGAGGCGCAGGCCGTCATTATCCGCCTTGTCCCGGAAGCCGGAACAATAAATGCTCCGGCAGACACTGTGATTTCATCATTCGTCTTCCTGGTGGAGCAATTGAAATACCTGGCCGGCGCGGCGGACGGTTTCGTTGATATCGGCCTCGGTATGAGCGGCCGAGACAAAGACGGCTTCAAACTGGCTCGGGGCCAGATAAATGCCGCGGGCCAGCATGGCCCGCCAATAGCGGCTGAAAAACGCGGTATTCGATTTTTTGGCGTCGGCGAAATTTTTCACTTCCCCGTCGGTGAAGAACATGCCCAGCATGGAGCCCACGCGGGTGCAGTTCACGGGCACTTCATTGGCCAGGGCTGCGGCTTCCAGCCCCTTGGCCAGGCGGTCGGCATTCTTTTCCAGGGTTTCCCAGACCTCCGGTTTTTTGAGTTCCTTGAGTACTGCGATGCCGGCGGCCATGGCCAGGGGATTGCCCGACAGGGTGCCGGCCTGGTACATGCCGCCCTGGGGCGCCACGGTTTCCATGATCCGGCGGGCGCCTCCGTAGGCCCCCACCGGAAGTCCGCCGCCGATGACCTTGGCCAGGCAGGTGAGGTCCGGGGTGATATCATAAATGCTCTGGGCCCCGCCCGGCGCCACCCGGAATCCGGTCATAACCTCGTCGAAAATGAGGAGGGTTCCGGTTTTTTCCGTTTCCGTGCGCAGCAGCTCCAGAAATCCGGGTTCCGGGGGCACGCAGCCCATATTGCCGGCCACGGGCTCCACGATGACGCAGGCGATTTCAGCCCCGCGCGCGTTCATCAGGGTGGAAAAAGCCTCCGGATCATTGAAGGGAATGGAAATGGTATGCTGCACAAAGGAGGCCGGAACTCCCGGGCTGTCCGGAATGCCCAGGGTGGCCACGCCGCTGCCCGCCGCCACCAGAAGGCTGTCACCGTGGCCGTGGTAGCATCCGTCGAATTTGACCACCGCGTCACGCCCCGTATACGCCCGGGCCAGTCGGATGGCGCTCATGGCGGCCTCGGTGCCGCTGTTGACCATGCGGATCATTTCAATGGAAGGCATCATTTCGGTGATAAGGGCGGCCAGCCTGGTTTCCGAAACCGTGGGCGCACCGAAGCTGACGCCTTTTTCCAGGGCCGCCGTCACGGCCGCCGTCACGGCCGGATGCCGGTGTCCCAGGATCATGGGCCCCCAGGATCCCACATAATCAATATAGGACTGGCCGTCGGCGTCGGTGATGCGGGCCCCGTCGGCGCGTTCGATAAAAACCGGGTCGCATCCCACGGATTTGCAGGCCCTGACCGGGGAATTCACGCCGCCAGGGATGAGTTTGCGGGCGTCTTCAAATAATTGTCTGGAATTTTCCGTAATCATCTGGTCTTGCATCCTTCCCGGCGGTATGGACGCCGCCTGTGAGAGAGGGGTTCGGGGTATCCTATTCATAAACCGTGGAGCGGCAAATGATAGATGGCAAAAAATCGCTGTCTGTTCGGTGCAAGTGTAATATAGGGATGAATTGAACTCACA